>Ga0214544_1005510_pt1 | contig 24433 bp, 11 predicted proteins | sample CNSS3metaG_FD_160074 | JGI IMG/M metagenome (GOLD analysis project Ga0214544, IMG submission 160074) | Root nodule microbial communities from cowpea collected in UCLA plant growth center, Los Angeles, California, USA - CNSS3 | ecosystem: Host-associated > Plants > Roots > Nodule | place: USA... | reverse complement strand
CCTTTCATATTTTTCTTTCATATGTACCTGTTGCATGAACAGAAGATGAACCTGCTCAGTGAGAGTTATTCGGGATATTGTTGGTGGATCTTCTGAAGATTGACTCATGGATAATTTCTATTAATATCTTTAGGAGATGTTAAAAATATAGAAAATCTTCTATTCTGATGTAGGACTCTTAATATTTAACAAATATATATTTTTGTAATATTTCATGAACAATTACATAGATGCAAACTACATATATGAATATGAAGTTATGTTATTATTAATGTTCTCTCAAGGATAATCTTATGGAAAAAAAAATTAATTTCATATCTTTTTATCAAATAATAATTATTTTAGTATAGTAGTCGGGGCGTCACACCCCACACTTCTTGAATAATATATATGAAATACATTTTATTGTTAAATAAATATTTAATTAGTAATTTGATATTTATATTTAGGCATTTGATTTGTTTTGGTTCCTATATTTTTTTTTACTCAATTGAATCTTTATTTTTTGAAAATGACTCAAAGAGAAAACCCAATTGAATCTCCACTTTTTTTTTAAAAAGACTCAATGTTATATATTGGGCTAAATTAGCATTAATGTAGTGTGAAAGTGCCACATGTCAAAATATGATTTTGTTATGTGTCAAAATATAGGTCATCTTCTACTTTAAATGTGACATGTATCAAAATGAGAGGGGTTCCTACTAAGTAACTGTTGAAGTTTTGTGTTTCCTCGTTTCAATTGTGTGTACATGGCTTTGCAAGTGTTGTAACTTGTATAGATGTTGTATTCTTAGTTTGTAAGGTATAAGAGATTGAAAGCTCTTTGTTTCTTTTCTGTTTTTCAGTTCTCTCTCTTTCCTTCTCTTTTGTTATATGGTATCAAGAGCAGAGTTTTTTTGGCCTATTACTCACCATGACTTCTTCTCCAACTTCCGTTGCAACTTCTCCCTCTCTTTCTTCCGGTTTTACACCTCAAACTTTCACCACACCTGTTACCCTCAAACTATTTGATGAAAACTACCTCATATGAAAACAAATTTTAGCAACAATTTATCAAAAAATATTAACTAATCATTTTTGTTTTCTGTTTCTTCAATGCAGCTGCGTCTGCATGTGTTATATATACATTGTATTCTTAGTTTGTAAAGTACTAAGATTGAAAGCTCTTTGGCTTCTCTCTCTTTCTTTCTCTTCTGTTATAGCTCCAAAATAAAAGATGACCTAAATTTTGACATATAATACTTTTAAGGTTTAATTACTCGGATGGTACCCACTTTAGTACAAGTATGTCAATCTGGTACCCGCTTTTAGAAAAGTGTCAATGGCATCCCAACTTTTGAAGAAGTGCTTCAATTAGGTCCCTTTCAGACGGAGTTGACTAACGTCGTTAGTCAATGTGCCACGTGTCAGTTTGTGGTTTTTTTTATTTTTTTGAAAAAAAAATAAAATGCCACGTGTCAGGTCTATGTGTGTGACACGTGACATTGTTAATGTCACATAGCATTGCAATGCCATGTGTCAGTGTCATTATCAGATGTCATTGTGTTGACTTCGATTTAGTCTACATATATGTCTTTTTGTTTCAATTTGGTACTCACTTATGTATATCTGATTCAATCTTGACCTAATTTTTTTAAATAATTAAAATCCATTTTTTTATAAAATTAAAAGTAATTAAGTATAAAAATTTTACAAAAATTAAGTATTTGATATTTATATTAAAATTTAGTGGTAAAAGTCATTTTATTAAGTCATTTTTAATAAAAAAAAATTAGTATAACATTCAGACAAATAGAAATTTTAGTTTAAAATTAGTAAGAGACAATATTGTTCTATTTTGAGTTAAAATAATAATAATTAACAAAACATGAGTACTTAATAAAAAAATAATTAATAAAATAATATGTTCAAAAGTTATTTTTAATAAAAAATATTAGTAAAACATTTTATACAAATAATATTTATACTTAGTTAGTTTTAATCTTAAAAAATTGAATTACAAAAATATTTTACTTATTAAAAAAATTGGGACAAAATTGAATCAGATATGTGGGTACCAAATTGAAACAAAAAGACATATATAGGGACTAAATCGAGATCAACACGATGGCATCTGATAGTGACACTAACACGTGGCATTGCAATGCCACGTGTCACATGTAGGAACTTGACACGTGACATTTTTAATTTTTTTTTTCAAAAAATTAAAAAAAATTCAAAAAATTCAAAAAAAAATATTAAAAAAATAAAAAATAAAAAAACCACATACTGACACGTGGCACGTTGGCTAACGGCGTTAGCCAACTCCGTCTGAAAGGGACCTAATTGAAGCACTTTTTCAAAAGTTGGGATGCAATTGACACTTTTTTAAAAGCGGGTACCAAATTGACACACCAGTACCAAAGTGGGTATCATCCGAGTAATTAAACCTACTTTTAAATGAATGGTGTTAGCATTAATTTTATAGAAGGTATCAAATTGAATCTTTTTATAAAAGAAATAAATATGTTTTTAGCCCAAGAACTTTGACACGAAATTGGAACTCGTCCTTATCTGAAACTTTGATATATTTTAGTTCTCAAACTTTAAAAATGAATGGATATGATCTCTTTAATCCAATTACATTATTTTTTTTTGACATTAAAATGATAATGTGTTAAACGGTGTAAAAAACTCAAATACTAACATAAAATATGTTTGATACGTGAAAAAAAAATTATCATAATTTAGTTAAAAGAACTATCTCCATTCATTTTAAAGTTTGAAAACCAAAATATATCCAAATTTCGGACACAGACAAATTTTAATATCGTGTTAAAGTTCAAAAACTAAAATATATTTAACCTTTTACAAAATAACAATCCATTGGAAAAAAATAAATATAAAGACCACAATAAATCAAAAACTTAAATGTAAATACTAAATATAAGGCCCACTAGTTTTCTTTGTTAATTTTTTGCCCTAAATGCAAGAGGTTGCCCCATATCTGTTGGGCCTAGGGCAGGTCCATAGGAAGTCCAAGTCCCTAAACCAGCCTAACACTTCCAATCCCATCTCATTTTCAGAAAATATTCGTTCTCACGCTTTCCTTGCTTCCCAACAGAAAGCTCTGCTAGGGTTTGGTCTTCGTCATTGCTAAGTTCACACAAGCTCGTTCCACTCCACGTAAGTCGTCCCTTAACCCATACCTTTTATCCTTTGGTTGGTTTTCATAGTTCCTAGTGGGGGTTCACAGTAGTGACCTCATTTCCTTTCACTGTCGCTATCCGCAGCTCTTAAAACTACTATCGAAGCTGCTGTGTTCGTGGGGTTAAGCGTCGAGTCCCTTGCTAGCTTATTTCCAGGTAAGGGAAGCTAGGGTTTCGAGTTTGGATGTGTTCTGCTTGTTTTTCCAGTTCTATTTTGTGTTTATGGTGTGTATATGATGCTCAATATGATATGAATGCATATTCCACATTGTTCTAGGTAAATCTATGTACTGGCCTGCGTGAACAGTGGAGGAGATACGATAATCTCGCCCAAGTGGAGCTCGCCTAAGCGAGAGTATCAGAAAACCCTCCCAGGTTTTGCGCGAGTTGTCGCTCAGGCGACGAGCTCCTGTTTTGAGCGAGAGCCCATCTCGCTCAAGCGAGGAGGTCTCGCCTAAGCGAGAGAGTGCGACAACACCACTGTTCCACTTTTCGAGCTCTCACCTAAGCGAAGGGAGCTCGCCTGAGTGAGGGAAACCTCTTGTTGAGCGAGACTCGTCCGCCTGAGCGAGAACTGGGCGAGAGGGCGCGTTTGTTATGTTTCTTTCTCTGTTTTTGGGGGTCTGCCATATGTTTGGGTTGATTACTCTTTAAAAGCACGAATTGGGTGAAAATCCATGTGCAACATGTGTTATGATCTGTGATGGATAAGTTTAACATGATATTTGGCATATGAAATGTATGGAAAGGATTGGTTATAAAAGTAGCATGGAATTGGCATGAGAAGTGATTCTATATTGATTGGTGAAACATGGTTTGAATGTGGTTAGGGCGTAATTCCATGAGTCTCTAGGTGAGACCTCATGGTGGTGCCTTAGTTGGTCGGGACGTAATTCCATGACCCCTGTTAGTGAGAGTTAGGGGTGGCAAACGGGCCAGCCCGGCCCGTTTTGGCCCGGCCCGTATGTGGCCCGTCAAAAAACGGGCCGGGATGGGCCAGCCCGTCAAATATAAACGAGCCAATAATCACAACCCGTCCCGTATAGGACGGGCTAACGGGCCGGGCCGGGTTGGCCCGTCTAGTTTTTTTTTTTAATTTTTTTAATTAGTTTTCAAATTTTTTAATTTGTTTTATTTTTTAAATTTGTTTATATATACATATAAATTATTATTAAAGTCATATTTAATCAAATAAAATATTATTTTAAATTTTAATTGATTAGTTAATGTTTTTAATTAGATAAGTTAAAATAATTATTAAATTTACATATTAAATTATTCAATTATAACTAATAATTCAAACTTAATTTGTAGGTGTTGATGATTTAAATTACAATACTATTATATATTTCTACATTTAAAATATATAATCTAAAAAGTTAATCTTTTTAATTTTTTTTATTTTATTTTATTTTTTTAAAACGGGCCAACGGGTCAAGACGGGCCAGCCCGTACTTTGGCCCGTCAAGTTGACGGGCTGGACGGGACGGGCCAGAACGGGCTGACGGGCTGGCCCGTTGGGCCCAGCCCGTTTTGCCACCCCTAGTGAGAGTTCATGGTAGTGCCCCATCTATATAATTTGGTAAGGATTTAAGGTAAGGTTACATCCTGACACTCTAAAGAGTCAATTAGTCTCACATAGAGCGTACTGACTCTAGTGGTGAGACTAGCAGGAGTCCTGAAACTCATTAAGGGTTAACCTTGTGTGTGGGGATGAGACATTGTAACAATTAGCTCGGTAGAGCACTCGGTAGAGCAGGGAAGTCCACCACAAGTGCAAGCATCCGTTGAATCCGATAAATTATATGTATCCGGATGAGTCGTGTCTGAGTCCTAGTGTATTGTGTGCGAGTCATAACATGATTGGTTGATATATATACCTGTTGAAATATGAAAGTTGTGTGTGATAACATGATGAACTATTTTCTACTCTAGCTTACCCTTGCTGCTTGTTGTATGTTCTGTGTGTTTGGTTTTCTTCTTTTGCGATAATCATAAATTAATTGTGTGAGCAGATGCGAGGAACACCCGTGATCAACAAGGAGATGATGGTTCCGCTGCATAGCTTGTTTGGGCTGGATTCTGTTAGTTGGACTCTCTTTAGGGCTATGGCCCATGTGATTCTTGCCCTTGGGCTTTATTTCTAAATATTGTTGTCTTATCATTATACTTTGTTATTGGCATCGTGGTGTGCCCTTTTCCCATTTGAATTTCCCTTGGATAATTGTAAGGAGTAATGTTTAAACTCCAGGACTGCGCTACTATATTATTGTGTTACGCTTCCTATAATTATGATTATTAATTAAACGAGATGTTACACTAAATTACTAATTAAACTTTAAATAAAATAATCCAATGTTATCAAATATTTCTCCGAACATAAATAGAAGAGTTAGTACTGTACAACTGGTGGAATGTATATATGGACAAAATAAATATCGGAACTGGGTTTCTTTATTGCCTATGGTTGGTAGCAACAGAACAATATCTTGGATGAATCACGTATAAAAACATACTTCCTCCCGTTTTAAAACAATAATTGTCTTCGTAATAGACAAAAGTAATTTACTTATCGGGAAAATGACGTTATTTTAGTAAAGTCATTACAATAAATAACATTTATTATTGTTCTTGGTTTATGTGAGAAAATTTTAAATTGCAATAATTTTGAGATAGGAAAATATATTTTATGATGTCCCTTTTTAATAGTTTAAAAAACAATATTTAACGAAATGAGCCGGCTCTTTAAATAAAAATATATTTATTAAGCAAGCATTTTATAATTAAATGTTTTTCACAATATAATATAACTTTTCAAAAAAATATTTATCAAATATTTTAGAAGAAAAATAATATTTTTCGAAGTTTTCAAAATAAATCATCAAAATAATGTTTTATAGAAAATATTTGGCAAAGTGAAGTCTTTAAAATATATGCTCAAAGAAACTAAAGTTTTAATTTGGTTGATAGTAATAACCGAAGTTTTTATTCTTAATAATTTGAGACAATCTTTTATTTATTCTCATAATTAATTATCCATCTATATAATATTATATTATATATATATATATATATATATATATATAATTGATTTCTAAAAAGTTTTCATTTATAGTTGATTATAATATATTTAAATAATCAGTTATTTGGCGTGATATTAGAAAATACTTTTAGTTAGATTTTGAAACTTATATTTCTATATTTGTTTAAAATATTTCTATAGTTTTTACTTAAAAGTATAATATTCTAATTATATGAAATCATTCACATACTTTTCAACCTTTATGATATTACGAGTCACTATAAAGCTTTAATTTTAGAAATATTTATCTTTTATTTTTTATCTTCAAGAAAATTTAGTATGCTTTTTTATATGGTAAGTGTGAAAGTTTACCTGTGAGATGAAAATTTTATATTAAATAGAAATGGAAAATATATAAAAAGAAAAAAGTCAAAATTTAATTATATGTTATTTATAGTTTATTATTGTCAAATTTATCTAGGGTTTTCTTTTAAAGAATCTATGAAGTAATATCAAAATTCACGATTCATCTCATCGATTAGTCTAAATTGTTAAAAATGTAATCTATTTAACTTTTTGAGATGTGTTTAGTGTGATTTTAATTTATAATAAAATAAAAGATAATTAAAATGAATTGTCACTTAATTATAAAATGCTTATAACTATAACCTTAATTTGATTAATGGAAAATTTTCAAAATCCATAGATTAGGTAGTTGAAAAAAAGTTGAAAAAAATCCTCTACAATTGTGAAAAAATTAAAAGATAAATTCTCAACCATTCACTAATTTTAATATTTAATAATTTTAAGTCTGAATCTTCAAAAAATATAAAAAATATTTTATAAGTGTCAAAAATGATTTATAAAACTTTTAAAAGAGCCATATATATAAAAATTTAAAAATTAAAATTAATAATTTCTATTTATATATTACTTTATATATGTATGTGAAAAAAGATAAAAAAATTACCATTCCGTAATGAGAATTACGTGCTACAAATTCTTCAATTATTTTTGAGAAAAGGATTTGTTCCACTCATCTCATAATGGCTAAAAATAGTGTACAATTTCTTAGACCTTTAATTCTCTTTAATACTTATGTTCTTTTTTTATAATATTTTACTCCGTTTTTTTTACTTTTCCATTGAATTTCTATTAAAAAGTATAGAAAAACATAATTTCTATAAAAATATATGAAGTTATAAGGAAGTTGGACTTACACATCCTTCAACTAATCAATTAAATTGACTATCATAATATCGTTCTAAGTAATCCATTACATTGTTTTATTAGGTTTTAGGAAATTCATAAAAAACAATTAGTGTATTGTAGAATTCATCACAATAAAGCTAAGCATACATCACTAAATCAAACTTCAAAATAACTTTTTCAGATCAAAATCATTTATAAACATTAGTTAACCTTATATAACTTGAAAAATGTAAAATAACTGTAAATTAATCCTATGCACATAACCGATTTTAATTTTAAAATCAATTATTAACTTCAATCAATTTTAAGTAGGCTTATTCATTTTAACAAGAATAAGAAGACTCAAAGCAAGATAAATCATAAATAAAGTCTTCAAAGCCTTTAATCTAACTATGGAGTCCTCATCAAAACATTATCAAATATCGTGATCTTCATCAATCATCCAAAATCGCCATCTTTCACAAACCTAACTTAAAATTTTAAGAGAAATATTTATTCAAATTTGAAGCCAACTTGGTTAAGACTTGAAGTATGAGGGACAAGAAAGGGTGACTCCATTTGTTCACAAGATTTATAATAAATATTTTAAAACAAATAATATCAACTTAAATTAAACATTATGTAATACAAAATATTATCCATTACACAAAGAAGATTATTAATACATGGTTAATTTAAAATGTATAATTTAATTACTTTTTAAAAATGTCAAAAGTTAAAAACAATTTATATTATTTATTCTAAATCTCAAATATAGTTTATAAATTCAATTATATTAATTAATGCATTACAAATTATAATTATAATTAACAATTATTTATCATAAACTTCGTCTAAACTATATGAAAACAAACACCTCTGAAAATTATCCAAATACCCCAACTCTAATTGTTGACACCTGTCCATTTTACAGGTTTTTTCGTAAAAACATCTCTCGATATTACTGAAATAACCCAACTTTATTGATTGACACCTGTTCATTTTACAAGTTTTTGAGTAAATTACCCCTCTTTCAAAAATGCTTTCCCGTTCTCTTTATTTGTGGTCTTCATTTTACAGCTTTGCCCCCATTATGCTTTGTGTTTAAAGAACAACATATGATGGGTTATAAGTCATTTTATTTTTCCCGCTTTTGGATTTGTGCAGAAGGAGGGAACACTGTATATTGACTTGACAATGATTTGAAAATTTCTTGAAGAAGTTACGTTTATCTGTTATCTTCCTCCAGAATCTTCATTGCATGGAGAGCAAAGATAATATGTTTGTTCTACTTTTTTTACTAGAAAACGTGTTTATGGGTAATATTCCTTGATTGGGGTAATATTCTTTGTTTTGGACTTCTATTTTCATTCAGCTTTAAGCTTAATATCTTTGTGGCAACATTTGGTTTACTCTCGCAGTAGCAGCATTTTCGATCTGTGTTGCTTTGTGTTATTTTCAAGAGAAGTGTGTTATTCCTGATGGTCGTTTTTGGAATTTATTCCATGAAGGTAAATGGTGTTTCTTACCGATTTGTGTTATCTATTTCTTTAGCATGTTAAAGTTTTTTTTTCTCATTTTCTTCTTCTTCTTTGTTTTCTACTTTTCAAAGCTTTTAAAAGTTGTTGAAGAGAAGATCGAAGGTTGTTTTCAGAGATCAAGATGAAGTTCTCAAGCAAAAAGACAAAAAAGGTTTCATTTTTATTATTTCTCCATTCTTTTTGTTTGATTTTAATCATTTTTGTTCTGCGAGCCAACTCGTTCCGATGTTCCTAGGATTGTGTGTATTCTTGGAATCTGATGGTGGTTTTTCTCTTTAGGATTTTTCATTTTCTTCTTCCTTTTTGATTACTTCTTTTCAAAGGTTTTAGGAGCTGTGTTGAAGAGAAGATCGAAGGTTTTTGAAGATCAAGACGAAGTTCTCATAAAAAGACGAAAAAGGTTTAATTTTTATCATTTCTCCATAATAATTTTTGAGTTTGATTTTAATCATTTCTATTCTGTAAGCCAATCCAGTATGGTGTTGCTAGGTTTGTGTGTTCTTAGAATCCTGGTGGTTGTTTTTTTCTTTAGGATTATTTATACAAGGATACAGGTAAACCTTCTTTCCTCTGGATCATGTAACAGATGATAATGTGTTATAGTTGTGTTTTTCGGTGTCTGTAATTAATCAATCACTCAATGGTTATTGTATTCAATTTTGATGATTATAAATTTGCAGTTTTCATGTTTTGCAGTTCCCATGATTCCTCCTACAATAATTTTAACGTTTCAGTGCTGATTAATGGATTATTTAACCAATAATACCTTCCTCCAGTTACTAGAATTTGTCTTTTCATTAATAAATTCATTAATTAATGAACATTTTCATTTTTCTTTTTCCTATCTGCCGAACCACTCCAATTAGTCTGTTGCTGTAATATGGTCCAAATAGATGCATAGAGCTTAAATTATACAAAAAAATTTTGCTGGCAACTTGGGCTGCCATCTTGTCAATTGGCATTAATGACTTAAAATCTTGGTCACAGGTTCTCAATTGTTGAAAAACTGCTTAATTGGTTTGGTGTTTACTCCGTTTTAAGAACAATACCAGTTGTGTTTGTAAAACTTTTTTGTTGTTAAGAATTGATGCTCGCATGCATTGGGACACACTCTGAGTATTGTTTTTTTCACACTTCTCCGGAGTGTTCTAAATGTTGCTGGATATGTTCCCTCTAATACATAAAGGTATTCTCTTGGAGGCATTATCTCTACCATTGAGATATGCTAACGTTTGGGGTGCTCTTCTAAGTGCATGTAGAATTCATAAAAATATTCATGTTGGAAATAGAGTATGGAAAAAGCTGCTTGATATGGGGATTCTTATACTCAATACACGGTAACTTTTACATTTCAAAAACCTTTAATTTCTAATTGCAATAAATATTCAATGACTCATTTATCGAAACATTACCTAAAACAATTTCTTAAATTTATAATCATACATACTATTATATTAATCTACACATAAAAATATTTTAATATATATTACAATATAATACCATAATTATTTAATTAATTTTTTACCATTATTATTAATATATTTTTATTTTATTTATTATTATTTATTGAATATTAAAAAGAAAAATAATTATTATAATACTTTCATGTTTATTGTATTATGTTTAACTTTTATTATAAATTCAATGTCTACCTTCATAAAAACATCTGTATGTATTTTTGTTTAAAATTTTTAACATCAATTTCAGGTTACTCTAACTTTTTTACAATTCTTATCTCACAATATTTTTACATTTTTTTAATTTAATTATTCATGTGTGAATAATACTTTTACACGGGACCAAAGTTCACAATATATCTACAATTTATTTTAACAACGATATGTACATATGTATCTTATTTTAATGTAATATATAACTAACAACTCTAGTGGTAAAACATGTGTTTACACATCAAACAATTAACTCAGAGTCAAAGTTTACATTAATAACAATATCTTATCTATCTTTTTTTTTTTTTAATTTTAACCATGAATTCATGTTAAATTTTTAATAAGATTACATTTAACAGTATATTTGCACTTTATTCATATTTGCATGTTACTTTTTATTTAAAATAATTTATGTTTAACTTCATTTTTTTTTTCTTATTCCATATCTCAATATCTTCCGATATTATTTTTCTTTTAATCTCATTGTATCTAAATGTGATTCTATTTAAAATTTAAACATTTTAATCTCATTATATTTAAATATGCTTCTATTTAAAATTTAAACATTAACTTTTATGTACTCTTAATTAATTCATTATAATAATAATAATAATTAATTATTTAATTTTTATTTTATTATTTAAATATCATATATGTAATTATAATAATAGAATATAATAATATAAATAAATAATTTATTCAAATATAACAATAAAAATATTAATTTTCTTAATCCAACTTATAAGAAAAAAAAAATCCGTGTCTCATACTAGTTTATATGAAAACAATGTTTACCTTCTCCTACACATGCTCTAAAATAAAAGTTATATTACAATTGGCAAGGAAAAGACTTCATTAACCTCAACCCGCAGCGGTCCGAGTCAAAGTGGTGGAATTAGTTCAACAACTTTCGCCTCATTTTTTTCCTCATTTGAAATTAATTTATTTAAACTCAAATTTAACTTTTTCAGGTATAGGTTGGACAAGAAGCTAAACTAAAACATAAGTCAACATCCTACATTAATTAAATACTGCATCATTACGTAGAAAAGAAGATTTTACCAAAATATAGGATGAGGCTAAAATATATTTTCTATGAGTATTCAATGATTTCTTTCTTAAATATCTATACTATGATTTTTGTTTTTGGTGTACACATTTTTTTCAATTTTATCAAAATTATCTATCATATTTTTTTGTTATTATATAGAAAATAACAAACATACGTGTATTTGTTTTTAGTAGTAATAATAAAAAAATAATTTAATCTTTGGTCATGTTATTAAATAAGAACATTTGTTTTGTAATTTGACATCCATATATAATAATAGGTTTATTGGATTTGTTTTAAGAAAGACAGTTTATGGTAATGATGTGATTTTTTATGTCCATTAATAAATAGATGTCTATGTCGAGTGAGATAAATTTCTGTTGGATAAAGTTTCTTACATAAATTTATGTAGGAAAAAAATTATGATGTAAATTTATGTTGGATAAAATTTGCAATGTAAAGTTTTTGTTATTTTTTTAATAATTGGTGTAGACTTGCAAGGGAAAGAAACATATTAATTATAATGACTTTGTTCTATGAAATAAAAAGGACAATAATATACAAAATGAGAGAGAAATGCACGTACACCGAATATATTCATGTATTCGTATGATTAAGATTAAAAAAAACCACAAAAATATAAAACAAATATCATAATGACGCACTTGACTTACAAAAACTTCTATGTAATCATCACAAAACAACCACAACCATAAAAATATCCATCAATAACAAAGAAAAACATTTTTGAGTTTTCAAAAAATAAACACGATTTCAATATGAACAAAGTAGAAGTTTAAATAACTAACCTCAATATAGAATATAAATGCAATTGGACAAAATCACCCCCACGAGAAACTACCTATAAATGATGAAGAAAAATGTTATTTTGGTCACTAATGGACCCTCCACCACACCCAAGGTCATCATTGGAAAAGAGAGAAGTTGTGCGTAGGTTTTCGTGAAAGAAGAAGTGAAAAATAAGAGTTGCATTCAACATTATAAAAATTTATTCATGTCAAACCTCTTGTAGTCAGACGTAAAAAGGGGTTAAATGTAAGAGGTCCGGGCATAAATGAGAACTTTTGCATCTGACCACACAAAGGATCAAATGAAAATAAATTGTCCTTATTCATAAAAATTCCATCATACTTTTTTAATGTCTAATTTTTTATAGTCGAACGTAAATCTTGTGTTGTAATTGACTCATTTGCCATTAGTGATAGTTGAATATTAGTGTACTTCTAGACTTAAGATGTTGTGGTGTGTTGTTGTTGAAAAGGAGAATAAGTTTTGTCAACTCGTTGATGATCATCGTTGTTTACGGCTTAAAGAGATTTTATCACATAAGTTATCAAGTGTGAGCTTAATAAACCTAGGAGGGTTATTCAACGATTGTCAAAATTGGAGGGTAGATTGTCGGATTTCAAATATTCAAATTGTCATCCACCTTTTTATTGTTAGTCAAATGTTTATTGCGAGGATTAATGTTATTGATGAAATATGTATTATAGTGTTTGAAGAACAAAATAAAAAAAAAATAGTCAAGTTACATAAATTGTTGAACAATGAGAACAAGAAAAGAAACATTGTTGTATTATTTGGTTTAATAATTTGGGTTATAATATTGGCTATATTGGTGAGGCATCGGAGTATGTAGTGGTGTAGGTATGATTGATTGACAAAATTGTGATGATTAACATGATCAATTGACAACTAACTTTGTATTTTTTTTTTGTTTAATTTGGATTGTGAAAATAAATTTGTTTGTTTTCCAAATTGATAAAAAGATCATCTTTTTCCTTGAACTATTTATGACAATGAACATCACCAATATGAAACCTAAAAAATAAACTCTTGAAAAACCAAAACTCAATAACACACCTTAGGTATCTTTCCTTGTTCTCATATGTCCACGGGATTCTTAGAAGGGGTTCATCGCCCTTGTCTAATAAAATATACTTACCAATATCTACTATGTATGTTTCCTTTGAAGAGGGGTTGTTAGTTGGCCATTTGTGCTCTCTTTTTTGATTTGATAGTTCAAAATGGTTTAAAAGGTAATTGATAATATACTTCATAGAATTATAGAAACTATTAGGTATGTTAAACCATAACATTGAAGAACTCTTAAATTCAAAGAATATATCAATGATATTAATATAATTATAAGCATTGGTTTGAAATTAGATGTGACTACAAGACGAAATTTGACTTATTTGACGCTTGAAAGGTGTAATCAAGTATAAAAAAGCTTTTAAAACTCTTAAAGTGATAGATAGAAATTATAAAGATTGTCCATCTTCTGAGAGAGGGTAGGGAATAGAAAATGTATTAATTCTCAGAACCATGTCATGAGATCACAAACATGATGTCTAATTCATCTTATCCTAATTCAAACTTGTATTTTATGCAACTTTAGAAAATTTAGTTCATCAATTATTACAATGACATCAAAGTCACCTTTTAAGATAGGTGAACATATACTTTCTAAGTTGTGTTGGTTGGGATTTTTTTATAGACTTATCAATCAGTGACAATTGAATTTTTTGTTGAATTAACATTAGTAAAAAAAAATCATAGCAAACTATTGACAAATAATAAAATCGATAAAGATGATGAAAAAAATATTCATCGACAAAAAAATACAAAAAACCCTAAATGCTAGTTCACATCTCTTGAAAAATAGTCTTCCAAACATTAATTGGAAAAACTAAGTATTGAATAAGAAACATCAATGATTTGAAAAAAAGAAAAGAAAATGTCTTAACAACTTAAATAAAAAAAAAAAAACTAATGTAAATATCTAAAAATACATGAATTGAAATCAATCAAAAGGAAGTTATCTCAAAAATATATGGTCTTAATCAAGTGATGATATCCTAATCAAAAGAAATATATGTTTTTGATCTATCAAGTTTGACATAAAATTAGAAATGATCCTTTTCGAAACAATTGTACTGTTTGATCCTTATACTTTCAAAAATATTGATTTTAATCCCTATTTTTTAATGGAATTAAAATTCATCTTGCGTGACGAATAAAGTTCCAATTTTTTATGAATTTATTTTAAAATTAAAATTGTTGTGTCAATTGACCCATGCTCTTCAGAATTTATTAAAAAATAAAATGAAATGGAAGAGTTGGAATTTTATTTTTCATCAACATGAGGTGCCATTACCTTCTTTTTATTTTTCGTAGTGTTACTAAGTTGGGTTTTTTTTTTCTGTGAAAAATTTAGATGGAGAAAAATGGAGAAGAAAATGGAATAAAAGATAGAGATGGAAGTGATGAGAGAAAAAGGAGTTGCTCGAGTGGATGAGGTGATTGGATTGTGCTTTTGTGCATAGGAGGATTGTGCTTCCGTCAACCTCTAGTAGCGGTGGAGGCGCGGTGGCTCATGTTCATGATGTCATCGCACCTCTGGTTCGATCTTCTATCGCGAAGCTCTTTATGCTTGACAGAGAAGAGGAGCAGGAGCTTCATGAGTAGCGCAACAATAATGGCTTTTACTAGCGTCCTTCGTGGATGGTGATCGACGTTGCGACGACGGCCTGTGCTTCCGGTAATGGAGGCTTGCGAATCTTCCTTCTTCTCTGACAAGGTGCACTAGGAGAGAAAAAAGAACGACGCATTCAAACAAGAACAATGGAACAAGGATTTTTTAATGGAAAACAATTAGATGACTTCTTTTTTATACCACTTTTATTACCACTCTACATGGCAAGTGTATTAAGCCATTTAAATATAATATTTAATTTATAAATAAATTTAAACTAAATTAGAGCAATTAAGTTTGTATATCCGCGCGTGGGCTTTGAAATGAAATACTGGAACCCTAATATTCACATTTCAACATTTTCGAAACATCACGTTCTCACCCTTGGTGCTTCTCTACTCTCTACTTCTCTACTTTGTTGTTCAAAATCAAATTCTTCCATCTACCCCATCTCGCAAGTCCAATTTTTTGGAAGCCAAAAGTTGTCCAACAAAACCCCATTTTGCAGCTTTGGTTTTAAACTGTCGAACTCTATCTTCGTGACCAATCTTCCATTGTCGAATCCTCAATCTGGAACCCAGTGACGAGCCCCATTGTCTTTCTGGAAGATTGCGACCCTTTGCGAACGAAGCCCACCATTGTTGATCTTCCTCCATTTCCTTTTTCGTTGCTGCCACTGTCAAATTCGAAAATGAGGTTTGGAGTTTTTGAACCCTTGTGCTGCCTTCTCCTTTCTCCTTTCTCATTGGTCGCAAAAATTGGGTGTCCTAGTTTAAAATTTAACCTGCAACCCATGACAATTGTTGTGTTTATTAGTGTATTAATTTTTTGAATGTAGTAATTTAAGTTATTGGTGGATATTGATATTAATGCCAGGTTTTACATGATGTTGGTATGTCTGAAGAATAGGCTAAACATTTTGTTGTTCAAGAAGCTTTTCATGAATATGGTCGTGTGTTTGAGAGAGTTCAAAGGAAGGATGGAAAAGGGGTTTTTTTAGAAGAGAAAGAAGAACTTATGCATGAAATTTTACAATAAGAAGCTATGATTGTGGGACTTAAACAACCAATTCAGAATTTAAAAACAAAGATGGAGGAAAGGAGCAAACAACTGCCTAAGGGATATTGTCGAACTTATGAAGAAAAAGGTCATTGCAAGGATTATGACAATGTTGGTGGAAGTGGTGTGGACATTGGCTCTCCTTCTTATGCACATAGTAATGAAAACAATGTACAATTGGAGGAAAGCAATATGTATGCGCGAATGAAGCATCATCCACGCCCACAGTACAAAAGTCGTTCAATTCGAACTCCTTTTGCGAGTTATGGGAGGAGGAGGTTGAAAAAATAGTTGTAAAGAGTTTTGGTATTTGTAGTTATTTCAATGGCATGTTAACATTTTATATTATTTCCCTAAGTTTGGACCTTTATATTCATGAACAATATAATTTCATTAGTACTTTTCAATTTCTGTTGATGGTTATAATTTTTTCATGTTATGTCTTGTAAGTGAAAAGGATAGCTTTGTAGTAAGCCAGACTCAAATTTTTGTGTGTACTCAGGTGTTGGGGTACAATGTTGTATGCAGCTGGCCTTTTATAAATTAAGCAAATTATATATGTTCAAAAAGTGTATGGTGGGTTACAACTTAACTATGAATGGGTTGCAGGTTAAATTTAAAACTGTCCTAAGGAACTTTTCCCACCAATGCACAATTAGTTGATTTACAAGAATAAGTTATTGGTTCTCCTATTGGTGTGCACAAGGTGGGAGGGTCGGCCAAAATTGGGAGGGAATTGTGTATGCAGTTGCCCTTTATAAATGAAGTTTTTTACGTGTCTAAAAAGTGTATAATGGGTTAGAACTTAGCTTTCCATAGGTTGCAAATTAAATGGTGTTTGGTGTGTTATTGGTGTGAACATGCTGGGAGGGTCGACCACATTAGGGAGACAATTGGGTATGCCCTTTATAAATAACATTTTTTATATCTGTCCAAAAAGTGAATGGTGGGTTACAACTTAACTTGTCATGGGTTGTAGGTTAAATTTTAAACTGGGACACCCAATTTTTGCGATCAATGAAAAATTACTCCATTTAGCATAAATGGTATTTTGTGTGTTATTGGTCTGCACATGCTGGGAAAGTAGACCACATTTGAGAGGCCATTGGGTATGCAACTGCCCTTTATAAATAACATTTTTTACATCTGTCCAAAAAGTGTATGTTGAGTTACAACTTAACTTGTCATGGATTGCAGGTTAAATTTATAACTAGGACACCCAATTTTTGCGATCAATGAAAAATTACTTGATTTAGCATGAATGGTATTTGGTGTGTTATTGGTGTGCACATGTTGGGAGGGTCGACCACATTTGGGAGGCAATTGGGTATGCAGCTGCCCTTTATAAATAACGTTTTTTATATCTGTCCAAAAAGTGTATGCTGAATAACAACTTAACTTGTCATGGGTTGCAGGTTAAATTTTAAACTGGGACACCCAATTTTTGCGACCAATGAGAAGGGAGAAAGGAGAAGGCAGCACAAGGGTTCAAAAATTCCAAACTTCATTTTCGAATTCGACAATGGCAGCAACGAAAAAGGAAATGGAGGAAGATCAACAATGGTGGGCTTCGTGCGCAAAGGGTCGCAAGCTTCCAGAAAGACAATGGGGCTCGTCACTGGGTTCCAGATTGAGGATTCAACAATGGAAGATTGGTCACGAAGATGGAGTTCGACAGTTTAAAATCAAAGCTGCAAAATGGGTTTTTGTTGGACAACTTTTGGCTTCCAAAAAATTGGACTTGCGAGATAGGGTAGATGGAAGAATTTGATTTTGAACAGCAGAGAGTAGAGAAGCACTAAGGGTGAGAACGTGATGTTGCGAAAATGTTGAAATGTGAATATTAGGGTTCCAGTATTTTATTTCAAAGCCCACGCGCGGATATACAAACTTAATTGCTTTAATTTAATTTAAATTTATTTATAATTTAAATATTATATTTAAATGGCTTACTACACTTGCCACGTAGAGTGATAATAAAAGTGGTATAAAAAAGAAGTCATCTAATCGTTTTCCTTGTTTAATTAATCCTGAAAAGTGTGGGTTAGAAGGACGCAACAATTTTAAGTTCTAAATTAAATTCAGAAAAAAATTGGAACTTCATTTGTCATGAATATAAATTTTAAATTCATAAAAAAATAAGGACAAAAATCAACATTTTTGAAAGTATAGAAACCAAATAGCGTAAAAGTTTCTATAAATGACCATTTTCAATTTTAGGTCATACTTGAAGGGCCAAAAATTTTTTTTATTCTAATTAAAATCAAGTTGATGAAAAAATAAAAAATATATGAGAATGTGAAAATTTTTAAGTTTTTAATTTTGAATAATTCAATTACTTGTCAAATTATGGAATTTTAATCTATTTTCAAAATTCCTTACTCAATAAACATTTCAAAATCTCATTTAAAAATATATTATTCTAAAAGAATTTGTTTAGAATCCAAGTGTGAGTCTAAGTCCTACATTGAATAAAAATAAAAAAGTTAAGCACCATATAAGGATGATTGTTCATAAACTCATTGTCTTAAGTTTTTGGGTTGAAAGTGGTGTCAATGTCTTATGTGGTTAAACATAGGTCTCATTGATATTGTATCCCCTAGTGAACCTCCTCGTCTATAAACCAAACAAATTTCCTATCCAAACACATTGATTTTTTCTTAATTTTTAAAATTTTGAATTTTATTTATAATTATAGTTTGAGTTGAAATTGGACTTATACTGCAAACTCAATTAAGTCCAGTTAATCACTCTAAGATTTCTCCATGTGAAGAGAACAAAGATAGCAAAAAAAATAGTCCTAGAAGTAATATATAAATCGTACAAATAGAATACGATTATTCTAGATTTAGAATTTAAATTTTCCTCTTTCATTTCAATTTAATTTTGACATATTATTATTATAGATAGTAATTTTGAGTAAGATTTAAAGCATCAGAGAACGCTTTCCTTTCTAATAAGTTTTATATTGAAATTTTATAATTTAAGTGATAATTTTTTCGAGTAATTCTCATTCTTAAATGATTTGTTCTCATTTTATAATTTGGACAGACATATAAATCATATTTAAGTTATGTTACTTTTGATATTCATATTTTATTTTTAATATATTGGGTTAAATATGTTTTTAGTCCTTTAACTTTTACTAAACATTGAAATTAGTCCTTCTTAAAAACTTTGACCTAATTTAGTCCTCCAATTTTTAGATATGGTAAAGTTAGTCATTTTAATCAAATTTTGTTAAGTTTATTTGAAGTTTCAAACTCATTTTATGGTAGTATTTGACTTAATATTGAAGAGAAAATATGTCAAACAGTGTAAACAACTCAAATATTATCATGAAATGTGTTTGAAACGTCAAATAAACTTAACAAAATTTGATTAAAAGGATTAAATCCACATATTTCTAAAGACGAGAAATTAAATTGGTCTAACATTTTGAGAAAGAACTATTTTCAATTTTCACTTTAAAGTTAACGACAAAAAACATATTTAATCCTAATATATTTCTTATTTATACGTAATTTGATCCATGAATGAAAGTTTATCAGTAAGATTCATTCTTTTGATTATGATGTTAAGCTTATACTAAGCTTCCATTGCCGCTATGTTTTCTTATAAACACACATCACAACATAAAGAACCCGACTTATAATTTACAAAATGAGAAGTCAACTTGAATATTTCATCCAACTCTCGACAAGACCTTAAAAAAAAAATCTTAAGAACTTGACTAACCAAAATTTGTCAATCTTTATCTTTGCTAGGAGAACACTATTAAAATATGAGAACATTTAAAAAAAATGTTTCCTTTCTTATTTTGTCTTGCAATTTTTGTACCTAAATAAATGAAACTTGCATTTATCAATATTATTTACTTTTATAAAAGTAATGTGCATAATGAAGACAATTCGGATTTAATATAAATTAATGTGTGGCTGAAGTTTCCTTTCCGTACTTCAAAAGTCCGTTATCTACTGAAAGGTTTTTCTATTTGGATGCATTAGTAAATATGTAGACTTTTTATTCGGACAGTTTCCAATATTAGAAGAATAAAAACTATATTTAATACAAAATTATTAAACAGTATGAATATATTATGTATTACATATATAAAAACCAATTTTTCATCACAAACTTAATAAAAATACTAATCATAATTAGTATTAAGTATATTATACTTTATGCTTTCAAATATTTATGGTTTATTTATTTGTGAATATTAATTTAAGGGAGAGAAAAATAATAAATTTGGATAGATCGAAAATAAAATTTGTGTTGTTCACTTTAAATGATTTATTTAAGAGATTTAGAGGTGTAAATGAATGTTATAAATAAAATTTGTGAAAATTTGTAAGTAATTTATTAAATTGTCTTTGATTTTGAAAATAATTTAAAATTATAAGTAAATGAGTTAGATTTATGTTATAAAAATATTAAAATGAAGAAATTAAAATATCATATTTTAATAAAAAGTTAATAATTGATAGTTTCTTTTTAACTTTATATTTTTTTATAACAATCTTAAAATTTTGAGTATTAAACTGATACTTGTGAATTAAATTAAATTAAAAAACAAAAGATAAAGTTAGAGTATAATTGTAATCTTGTTGATATCACCTTCTTCATGAAAAGTATTTTTTCCTTTTTCTCCTTTATCAAATCCTTAGAGATAAAAACGTATATTACCTCCCAATCATTACTCTTTCCTCCATGTGAAAATATTAAAGTGAACACAACCTTGAGGTTAAACATCAATTACTTTTGTATGTTTATTTAATCAACTCTTTGAACCCTGAAACCAAACTTGAGCCACGTGTAATGTAATAACTCATGACAGTTGCAGCCGTCACCCAACAGTCTTTGAAACTGTTCACCCGCTCTCTTCATTTTCTTTTTTGTTTTTTCAGTTGCTATCGTTCAACAACTCTCTGCCTCTAACCATTTTCTTTCTCGGTACTGCTTTCTCTCCCTCATTAAATTACATTATCTACTACAATTTTATTTTTGTAAGCAAAGCTCCAAATGAAAATGTAAGAATATACAAAACCTCACTGTGGATTCTAAATCAAACAATTATAAAACTCAATATTCATTAAACTTTAATAAATAATTACTAACAGTTTACTCTATATTTTATTTATTTATTTAGTTAAAAGGGTAATATAATATCCTTTATTTTTACCCTTGTATCTTCTAAACAAAACTAAAATATTAAAACATAAGCCACCATGAAAAAAAAAATCAGATGCTAATAAAAAAAACCAATCACTGTACCACCTATCTCCAACCGTTTACAACCGCAACTGCTTTAGATCTTTCATGCCACTGAACAAATTTAGTGGCAGAATTTGCAAGAGCCGTAATTGCAAAGAGGTAAACCTTCCAAAGAGTTGATAACCTACATATAAAGTAACTCTTGAGTTTCTTAAAAAAACTAGAAAAGAAAAATCTTCGATGTTTTCCAAATAAAATTCATGATTGTGTTTATATATTGACAACAGTCTAGGAATTTTTTGAGGAAAGAACGAGAAGATAAATTAATATGATAAACAAGTGCAAAATTAATTGAAACAATGTAATAATTTTAAGAAAACCAATTACATTAATTGTGTTTTGATATTAACTTCAATTTCTTTGTCTTTTATGTTTAATATTTTTAGGTTAGAATAAAATCCATTAATATAATAATTTAAATAATATTCACAAAAATGAACAAACTAATCCTTTTTAATTTGAAATGTAATTATTAAGTTGTTAAAAAGGTAAATATTAAATTAGCCGCGTAATACGGCGAAGTGTCTGAACAACCCCAAGCGCTGACGTATACCTTGGAAAGATGTTGAAAGTACAGAAGAGTTTGCAGTGAAATTTCCAACAGAAGAAGCCCAAATTTTTCAAAGCTCATCACATCACATTTACCAAATACTTCTCCTCAGCAAGACTTCACAATGCATCTCTCAACACTTTTTATACTCCTCTCCAGTTCTCAACCTTCCCAGAAAAAGTTGTATTCAATTTTCTTCCAAACCAAACATGAACAAACCCCAATCTCACCAACTAATCATCCTTGCTTTCTTCGTTTCATTCTCTCTCACCAACCTCGTCGTTTCAGCTCGAGTCTTCCCCAACGTCTCATCGTGGCTCCCCGACCACGCGCCTCCGAGAGGCGCGTGGGATGCCTTTCGTAACCTCACCGGTTGCCATCTCGGCGATAACTATGATGGCCTCGCCAACCTAAAATCCTACTTCGAGCGCTTCGGCTACATCTCTCACGCGCCGCCATCGAACTTCTCCGATCAGTTTGACGACGCTCTCGAATCAGCGATCAAAACCTACCAGAAGAATTTCAACCTCAACGTCACCGGCTTCCTCGACGACTCCACGCTTCAGCAGATCGTCCTGCCGCGGTGTGGCGTCGCTGACATAATCAACGGTACTTCGACGATGAACGCCGGAAAGCAGAACGAAACGGCGTCATCCAGCAAGCCGCGGTTCCACACGGTGGCGCACTACACTCTGTTCCCCGGCATGCCGCGGTGGCCTGAGGGAACGGAGGAGCTCACGTACGCGTTCAATCCCGGCAACAGCCTGAGCGAAACAGTGAAAGGAGTTTTCGCCGCCGCGTTCGCTCGGTGGGCGGAGGTGACGTCGTTGAAGTTCCGCGAAACGGCGTCGTACTTCAGCGCCGACATCAGGATCGGTTTCTTCAGCGGTGACCACGGCGACGGAGAGCCGTTCGACGGGAGTTTAGGGACGCTGGCGCACGCGTTCTCGCCGACAAACGGGAGGTTCCACCTGGATGCCGACGAGGACTGGGTCGTTTCCGGCGACGTGACGCAGTCGGCGCTGTCGACGGCGGTGGATTTGGAATCGGTGGCGGTGCACGAGATTGGGCACTTGCTAGGGTTAGGTCACTCGTCTGTGGAAGAAGCGGTTATGTTTCCGACAATTTCGTCGCGGAGGAAGAAGGTGGTGCTGGCGCAGGATGATATCCAAGGGATTCAATACCTCTACGGTACCAATCCCAATTACAATGGATCCAGTGCCACGTCAGCACCGGAGAGAGACTCCAGCGACGGTTCCAATTCCTCTCCCTGGAGCGTTTTCACTTTGTTGACTTTTTCATATTTATATTTTACATTATTATAGGATTTATTTTTTATTATTTATCCCAGGGGTATCGTTGGCCTTATTTGGACTTGGCTGACATTGCAGCTTCTTTTTCCATGCTCACATTACATTGGTGAACTTTGTATACACATTCATATACAAGATAGAATTCCTCCGTGTATATGATATAATAAAATTCATTATTTAATCTGCTAAATTTTTTTCCGGGAAGCGGTTATCAAAAGTGAGTAGAAAAAGAATGAGAATAACAATTATATTATTGCATTAAACGAAATAAATAAAAATAGTAATATATATATTTTTAACTATTTTACTTTTGTTTATTGTTTTAATATTTTTTTAAAAGTTTGTTGTTATAAAAAATATAAATTTGTATTATATAATAAATTGTATATTGTAATTTTAATATAATAATCAATCCCATAATTTATTATAGACATAATCAATGTCATTTTACAGATTTTTTTCTTCTATGGAAGATACAGTTGTATTTTTTTTTTTTTGACACAAGGATGGAAACAAAACTAGTAGGAGCATAAATGATTTGTTTCTGGTACGGAACTTGCCTGAACGATCAAATGATTGCATTGACCTACACGCGCGCTCTTTGCGTGGATACTTTTTTATTGCATAAAAACCTATCATTATTGGTTTGTACAAGTTATTAATTTATCTTACAAAATAAATTCAATTTTCTTTTAGTATAATCATAATCTCCACTTGCATAAAACATTTAAATAATTCAACTTTTACAAAACAAATATTAAATTTATTTTTATTTCGTCCATTCGTATCGCATGACCCCTTGAACCTAGGGATGGCAATGGGGTGGGGCGGGTACGGCCCATCCCCATAATAAAAATTTATCCCCATCCCCATCCCCAAACCCAACGGGTATACAACTTTTGACCCATCCCCATCTTCACCGGGTAACAGGTATTTTCTTATACCCATACCCATACCCATTTTTTTATTGTTCCATATATCAATTAAATATTTTTTATAAAAAAAATTTAAAAATCACACCAATGGAATCATGATACTATCAAAATATTCAATATTAAAATAACATACTCTT
>Ga0214544_1005509_pt1 | contig 24438 bp, 10 predicted proteins | sample CNSS3metaG_FD_160074 | JGI IMG/M metagenome (GOLD analysis project Ga0214544, IMG submission 160074) | Root nodule microbial communities from cowpea collected in UCLA plant growth center, Los Angeles, California, USA - CNSS3 | ecosystem: Host-associated > Plants > Roots > Nodule | place: USA... | reverse complement strand
GATAATCGATTATTCCAGTAGGTTTTCGAAAAATACAAGTTCTGCACAGATAATCGATTATCAATAGTGATAATCGATTATCACTGTAGTTTTTCTAAAAATAAGAAACCTTCTAGAAAGACGAATGTCATGCTGCTGATTCTAAGTTTAATTAAACTATTCTACAATACACTTATTTTATTTTACAAGATAACATTTGCATAATTGAACACTTTGTCTTCATTAGTGCTTGATCATCATTCAAAATCACTTGACTTCCTTCTTTTTGCCAACAAGTTGGATGGTTACAATTTTGCCATTGATCATTATTATTTGGGTTAAATATATTTTTGGGTAATGGAGCTCCATCCATTTCCTCCCACATTTTCATGCTCGCAAATCATCTCTAATCATATGAAACAAACACATTGGCCACTCGCTTTTACTTTCGTATGTATAATTCATGCCCAAAAACAAACAGAGGCTAAAATGCATTTGGAAGGATTAAGAGATGAAAGTATATTTAAATTATCCTTCATCTTGAATCAAGTGATATGAGACTATATGTTATACTAAAGCGGGTTAGAAGTCGTTGTGTGCATGAATCAACAACCACCCTTGGAGTCCATCTATCATGTACAATTCAACTCCCTTCTTCACAATGTTGAGTATGCACTTACAAATTTGGCTCAAATCAGTGAGCAGTGAAATTTTGGTGATGTGTGGCAAGCTTCTTGTAGAGAGCTTGTAGCTTTACACAATGTTGGTTTAATAAGAGCTTTATATCCTTATTGAATTATCTTGCATGTTAGTTATTACAGTTTGGAGGTTATCCTCATTTTTTTTAAAGGAGGGTTTCCATGTGTTAGGTTTAAAGGGGGGGTTTCACTAAGGAGATACAACACCAATGAGACCTAAGCCTAACCACATAAGGCATTGACACCACTCTCAACCCAAAAGCTTAAGGCAATGGGTTTATGGGTCTTTATTCTTATATAGTGCTCTACTTTCTCATTTTTGGTCAATGTGGGACTTAGACTCACACTTGGATTCCTAACAATCTCCCCCTCAAGGGTGAGTCCCTTCAACCACATTGGTACACTCCCCCTCCAGCGGAAGCATTCCCAACCACGAGTACTCCTTTTCTGCCCTTTTATGTACCGCCGTTCTTCTTAACGGGACATGCTTACCTGACCCACACTGTCAGGAAGACTTTCGATACTAGGACTATACTGGTACTGCACTCGTCTGAGCCGGTATTAACCATCGGCTCTGATACCACTTGTTAGGTTTACAGAGGGGGTTTCACTAGGGAGATACAACACCAATGAGACCTGAGCCTAACCACATAAGGCATTGACACCACTCTCAACCCAAAAGCTTAAGGCAATGGGTTTATGGGTCTTTATTCTTATATAGTGCTCTACTTTCTTATTTCTGGTCAATGTGGGACTTAGACTCACACTTGGATTCCTAACACCATGTGAGCTTTGAGGGAGCTAAAGAATGTTGTATCCATCTAGGATAAGATGATAATGTTGATGCAATTGTTTTACTCATGGTAAGTACCATAGGATTGCGATATGTGAATAGTTTTACTCAAGCCCCACAATGGGTATTATGTCCTGACCTCAAGTTCGTTGCTCTTTCCCCTTAGTGCTTGACTAAAGGGTTAGTTATAGTACACACAATAGTCTCACATCTCTTACAGTACACTAAAGGACATTTTAAATACATTTGTCACCCTTAACCCTCACATGTGCCTTTTATGGACAAAATTATGATGGAGCTCTAGAATCTTAAGTAAACAATATCTTGGATGTGGTGATTGACCCTAACGATGTTATCTAAATGAACTTGAAGTTAAAGCATTGGCACCATCTATAGGAATGAAAACAAGGTTCCAAACACAATTCTTATTCTCCAAGGGAATTGAAACCCTTGTTTCCTTAGCCATCAACTAGGGGTAGTGGAAGAATGGTTTCAAAGATGAACCTTCATTCCTCTCGGACCTTGACTGAGGAACTTATTCTAGTACATTAAGTCAATTAGGAGTCAAAGCCAAAGGTAATTTAAATACACCTTTTTATCTTAATCCTCTAAGACACCTTTTAAGGATAAAATCATGACGAAGCTTTAAACTCTAAAGCGGATAGTACCTCATATGCAATGATTGACCCTAATAATGTTATGTCAATTAAGTTAAGGTCAGAACATTGTCACTAACAAGGGGAATGAAAGTGAGGTTTCAAATTTGAGTTGAAATCATGTTCCTTCAATCCTCAACTGAGGAGAATAGAAAAGTAGCTCCAAAGATTAACCCGCGTTCTCGTTATACGTCGATTGATGGGCTTGTTCCAATACACCAAATAGAAAGGAGTCGAGGACAAATACAATTTAAATATATCTTCCTCCCTCAACCTTTCAGGATGCCTTTCAAGGACAAAAATATGATAGAGTTATATACTCTAAAGTGCACAATACCTCAGATGTAGTGATTAACCATAACACTAATATCTCATCTGACTTGAGGTTAGAACAATTATATATAATATTAATTATGTCAATTTCAATTTATGAAAGAAACATGTCATAATATTTTTGAAGTTAAAGAATTTTTGTTTTTTTATTTAAAGTTTATTCATGTGAAAGCATAAAGTTTTCTAAAGAGAACTATTATAATTAAGAAATAGAAAACAAATCAAGTTATGATGTAAGATGATTAAACCAAAGTTCATGTGATAAAGAAAAACACAAATATTAATCTGTCACAAAATTTAAACTCAGATAATGCAAAATGACTCTTGAAGAAGGGCATACTACAAAAGAGAGGAAAGTAATGGAGGAAAAAAAAATCAATGTATATGTCCATGTTAGCTAATATGTGTTCATATTTGTTTCTCTCCATTAAAATATGTGCCACCATAAATTGCATGCATTTAGTATTGGCAAGGTAGCTAATCCATCTGTTTCTCATAGCCCAAGACACGATATTTGAGTTTTTAAAAGTCTTTGTAGCTAAGATAAGTTACATTCAAGCAAGAGAATAGAGTTTTCAATTTGACCTAGCCCATAATATAACATCTCATTTTAATAGAGTAATTTTACTAATATAAAATATCACATTTTTAGTAATAGGAAGCAAATAGTTCATGAGCTAGAAATTTCTATTATCCAAAAGTATAACCATAGCAACATGAGATATGAAAAAAAACTAACTCTAAGAATCTAGGATGTATAACATAAAAAAGTACAAAAGTCTTTCAAAAGATTAACAACAAAAACTAAACGATAGCGTGAAAACTAGACAATAACATCATCTTCCTCCATAGGAACACCACCACATGTTTCCTCCTTTGATCACACCAATATAGGTGATTATTGCAAAATAAGAGAACAAGAAACAAAAACTACATATCAAAGATAAGGTAAGCTAACAAGCAAAGGAAACATCATATTATTACAATTTATCCAACATTCATACACCAAGCATTCGTGAAGACATACATTTCACAAACAAAGGAAAATTCTAGACTAAATTAGCAGGATAAAGGCATTGATATCGGATCCTTAAAAGTTGTGCACTTATGGTGGCCTCTACTACTCTGTAAAACAATTGCTAATTGATTTCACCCTACCACTCACAAGATTAGTCCTTCCCCCGTCTTAGGCCAAGGTAAAGTCCTTATACTAGGACCTCCTGTTATTTTCACCACATAACACATTATACTCTACATGAGTTTGAATGATTATTAGAATGTTAGGATAATTTCCACCTCAGGATCCCTACATCAATGGATACACTAAAGAATCACAACCATAAGGATTTTTGCACATAATCCCTTAGATTATAACTTTCATAATAACATTACCACTTTCGTGCCATGATTCATCAAATCAAATTTTCACACTTCCAAAAAGTGACAATTACAAAATGGGAAAGTACACCAATGAAATATACCCTTTTGTTCAATAAAAACATTAATCCATACATCACTTACCTTCTATTTAGCTCATCAAAATAATGAAAATCATTTATTTAACTACAAAACACATTTCAAACATCCCCATGGTCAAACTAAAGATTTATATGTCTAGGATCAACTATCAAAATTTTAGCTCGACTTGATAGTTAACAAAACAGGAATCTTGATTTTCTCGAGATAACTTGTACCAGGAAAAACCCAACTTGCCTAGCGAGGCACAAGGCTCGCCCAAAGAGATTTCCTCTTTGTCAAAGTCAGTTTCGACACTCGCTACTCACCCATCGAGATATAGGGCTCGCCTAATGAGTCTGCATAATGCGAAAACTCAAATTCTACAATTTTGATAGTGCCAAAAAATCCAAAAACTCATTCCAAGCTTCATACAAGTTAAAAATATCTCCAATTCATATTAAACTATAGATTCAACTAGAATTATCTCATTTAACATGCTTTCAAAGAAAACCCAATTTTCACCATACATACACAAATAAACATTGCAAGTTAGGGATTCTCCATCTCATACCAATAAAAAACAAAAATTAGCAACCAATTTAAGATGCCAAATCACCACATCAATATGCAGTCATAGACCAAATGAAAATCATCATGCAATAGTTCAAAATTTTAGCTTCCCTCACCTTAAATAAAATCCTAGGATCTTCCACACCTTCCCACCTCTTTGACTCTCAAAAAACCTACCTACATTCAACTCACGATTTCAAAAAGTGGGTTTCGATGCATTCTCCGCAATGGTTGCAATGGTAGCCTCTGATAAAAGAGAAGATGAGATTGGTATGAGATATCAAGAAGAAAGACAAGGATCAAGGGGGCTGCTCAGGGAAGAAGATCATTACGTCTGTTTTCTAAGGCAAATTGACTATGAGTTAAAAAAGAAAAAAAAGAAAGGGGTTTTACACATAAGGCTTGGCCTTGGCTTACATGGGTCAGGGAAAGAAAGTCCACAAGGATAAAAGGCATATATAATAAAAAAATCCATAGGGCCAAAATAGTTCCAAAAGCCTAACGTGATATGACCAACCCATGGATTAACCTATGTGAGTTGGTCTAAGATCAAGATAGAAAAAATGGATCAGACCTAGGTTGACTCAATTTTATCCTAAGTGTGAGCCCACTCTACTGGACCCATTTTGTTAGGCCTGTTCAGATCGACTCTCGAACCAATTCGACTCGGACCTACCTTCAGCTAGGATGATTCGACTCGACCTTTGACTTATTCCAACTTATCCTGAATCTCAGTCTCGATTGGCTCGTCTCGACCTTCGACCCAAACCGACTTGTCTATCATTCGACATATGCCAACTAGTCTCGACGTTTGTCATGGATCGACTCGTCTCAACCTTCAGTTTAGGCCAACTCATCTCTATCTTTGGTCAGGGTCAACTTGTCTTGACTTTTGACCTGCACTATCCGCTCTCGACCTTCAGCCGAACTATTTTGTCTTAACCTTCGATCCAAGCTGACCTATCTTCAACTTTACATGTCGGGATTTTTTTTTACCTCACGCTGTAAAAGATTTTTTTTTTTCAATAGTATATTAGGATTGATCCATGAACCATAAATCAAATTGTCACCTCTACCAACCAACCATTAGTCACTATAGTCTAAGTGGCTAGAATTTTTCCCACGAGTTCAACTCTTAGTGCAAATGTATTTCTAATGCATGAGGCAAAGCTATCAAAGTATTCACCCCTGCTTCACCGGGAAAGAACTCCACAAGCAGCATGTTTAGGTGTTCCCTTACTGCCTCATCCACATTACATTTGATCATTCCCACCATCAGCAACCTCCAAATAATTTTCCTCACTTAAGAGAATGTTTATGTTAAAATATTTTAAAACAAAAATTTGTTGGATATCATTACTCATAGCCCCTTTAGATAAATTACTAGACAGCTTGCAACTAGCCCACTCTAGAGAAGAGTTAAAGGGTTGTCAAACTCTGAACCGTTGTGCATTCAGAGGATATTAATGTAGGTTGCCATTTATTATCTTTCATTTGAGTGTTTATGATTTATTCATCTAACGAAGTCCATCTAAAAATTCTGGAATGGTATTTTATATTTTTGCTAAAAATAGAAGACCACCAACTCCATTTGTTCTTCAGAATTTAGTCTATTTTTAATCCAAATCTAATAAAACATGTCATCAGAAATATAAAATATTTAATATGAAAGAAAATAAGAACTGGTCGGTAGATTTTAGGTCACATTAAACTAACCTCATTTATTAAATAAGCATTATCATTATATGAACTGTATGAGTTGGTCCAAACAATAGAAACCACATGTGACAGCCTTAAAAGACGACGAAGGAATTGAATAACATGTTCTTAAAAAGGTATTATTAGCATCCTTAAATTGAAATTACAACAAGATTATTACCAAAAAAGGTAAATGGTTTGCCTTTAAAACTTCAAGCAAAAGTTATATACTTAAAAGAACACCCTAAACTAGAGCTGAGCTGCCAAAATGGACCGTTCCGTCCGGCCTGACCCGACTCACTACGAGTTGGTCATTTAGTGGGTCAATCTAACCTGACTCACTTATAAGCCAGCCGAAAAACTTTTAATCCTGTCCGGCCCACCACGAGTTGGTGGGTTAAATGGGTTAACTTATTAGCCCATTTAATTAAAATAAAATATATTTTTTTAAGTCATAAATTATAATTGGGATTAAAATTTAAATAAACTTCAATGCAATCTAAATACAATCCAAAAATGATATTAAACTCCAATACAAACAAAATTAAAAAGAAAAACAAATTACTATCTAAAATCAAAGCATTCTTATCACTTATCCAACTATAATATTAGAGTCTTGAATGGATAAATCTACAACATTTTCATCTCTTGAAGCATATTTTCTATTCTCATCTATTTGAAGTTGAAGCTAGGTTTCCATTTGCGAACCCACTAATGTGTTTGGTTAAAAAAACAACCCAACATAATGTGTGTGACCATACGGGTTGATGAGCCAATCCGACTCACCACAAGTTCAACTCGAGTGAGCTAAGTTCTTGGTAGGTCGAGTCAGAAATTTATCCTACTAACATTTGTAAAAAAATTTCAACCCAATCCGACTCATATCCTTGGTAGGTCAAATTGACCCACATGTTCTAACTCACTTTGAAGACTCTACTTGAAACAATAGAATTAATAAACACCTAAAAAAAGTTTAAAATAAACAACAAAATATATCAAAATGCATCACATTTGTAACTAAAAATGCATAACAGTTTATAACATCAAAATTAAAATTTTCCAAAATATATCTATTAAATTTTGCCAGGTTCTATCTATTAAATATTCCATGTTCTCGGATTTAATGAACTGATTCATATTTCTGATAATCATAAATTCTTTTTGAAAAAATTGTATTCGTTATCTGTCATATCACGAGTTTAATGTGCCGACTATATAAAGTAGTGTGTACCCTCCCTTATACAGCAATAGCCGTCAGTGAAAATAGCTACATATTTTCACGTTCTTGGTGAGTTTTGCGGGTGAAGTACTGCCATAAAAACTTTTATGAATAACAACAAAAAGTAGACCCCATTTTTTAGAATCAATTTGGAAGGTGTGAAACACCAAAGTGGTCCAAATAAATACGAGGAAAGTTAATCATTCTAGGGTACTTTCTCGAAAAAATTAAAATAAATAAATTATAAAATAATTATAGAATTTTAACTTTTCATTTTTACAATATAAAAATTGTGTTTAATATATATGATTTTGTTTTATATAATATATAATGTACTCAAGTTGTGTTCTATTTATTTATTTTTGTACTAAATGTAATACTTATCGAATATGAGTACAGGAGAAAAAGAAATAAAAATCGTACTAAACAAATATAATTTCAACATAGAAAAGGAAAGAAAATAAACTAAGAAAGTTATATTTATCAAGTATGACTTTATTGGAAGAAAAATAAAAAAAAAAATTAGAAGTTATGCAAATCTAATAACTTCAATAAGAATTATAATAAATTATGTTTATTAAACATATAACTTCAATAAAAAAATACATAAAATAAAATCATGTATGTACAATACCACATATATGCAAAAGAAGTAAAAATGTTTTTTATTTTTATTAAAATTAAAGAGTGATACGCGTGAACAGTGTGTTGATTAAAGAAAAAAACAAGAATCAAAACAATTTTTTTATATAAAAAAATGGGGTCTTATTTTGGACCATAAATTATGTTTCTTTAAAACGTTTTGAATGAAAATGGTCTCAGTCTTAATCAAATACTACTCAATTATATATATATATATATATATATATATATATATATATATATATATATATATACTAATTTGTTATGAAAAAATGGGAGTAATGAAATAACTACATAAAACTCATATGACACAAGTGAAGATGAAAACCAAATCTCAAATTATTAAATAGAATGAAAAAAATACTTTAACATATCACTTAAGAACTATAGAACTTACTATTAAATAAATAAATAAATAAATAAGATACATACAATTAGTTATAACATAAATAGAACTTATTAATTGACAAATAATAATTGCATACACAATAGTGGCTCTATCAAACCTTTATTATTATTACTAGATATTTCACCAGTGGAAGACTTATACATTATTAAAGAGTTGGTATGAAATTAAATTAAAAAATGAAACAAAATATAATTCAAAAATAAAGTCCATTACAAGTAAAAAAGTAATAGCAGGAAGAGAGGGACCGAGCAATTGAAATGAGAGAGGAAGAGGGATGGGAGACCATGCCCCAAAAATATATTTATAATTATATTAAAATATTTTTTTTCTGCTCACGAGAAATGTAGATAAGCCAAATAAATTATACTTTCTAGTTAGCTTCTCGTAAGTATTTAGCTAAAGAATAAAAAATAAATAAGCTTATATTGAAAATATTAAAATTGAATAAACAAAGATGAGAATAATAAGTCGAAAATTTTAAAATAACAATTTCACTAAAAATTGGATGTTTATTTTTTATTTTTCTCTTATTCCCACTAAAAACTATTTAGTTCAGTTTTATAGTGACATATATAGATAATATATATATATATATATATATATATATATATATATATATATATATATATATATATATATATAAATAATATTTATATATATTTTTTGTCACTCAACTTTTTGGAAATAGTTTCTTTTTAAAATTTTGGACTAATTTTGTTCCCAATTTTAGAAATGCATGTATTTAGTTCTTTTAATAAATACATTTCATGATAATATTTTAGTTGTTTACATTGTTTAACTCATTTTCACTTCAATGTTTACTGAAAAACGTGTTTAAAATATCAAATAAATTTAACAAAATTTGGCTAAAAAGACTATATTCACCTATTTTTTAAGGATAAGAAACTAAATTAATCCAAAATTTGAAAGAAAAAATAATTCTAATTTACATTAAACATATTTAATATTATAAAAAATGAATGATGCATAATACTGTGTGAATAAATAAATAAACAATAAAATAAAGGAAAAATCTTTAGTCTTTTCAGTATACATACTATTCAATCTTCTTTAATTACTTCCTTAACTTACTTTTGAAAAATTAACAAGGAATAGTACCAATAATACCCAACCCATTGTTCTTTAAATAGAAAGGAATGGCGAAAGTTTTAGACAGCATAGCAGAAATGAGAAGTAGCACTCTTTCTCTCCTCTGTCTTCTTTCTTTCGCAACCCTTTTGGGTGTTAATGGCGCTGCAGGTGTAGCTCCCAGTGTTGTGCCAAGACACGATGTTTCATCCTTCAACAAAACCCTTTTTCCTTCAAATTTTGTCTTCGGATTAGGTTCTTCTGCTTACCAGGTTCTCATACCCACACAACAATCACTTCGTTTTTCTTTCTTTCTTCCATAACCAAGTTTTCACCTCTTAGTTAAACTGATGCATACTATTTTTTACTATTTTGATATTTGAAGATATCAGATTCCTTTTTACTGTATATTTAGTATAATTTTAAATTATGTTAATTATTGGAAATTTAAGGTGAATTATAATTTTAAGAGAATAAAAATAAATAAGATAACAAATGTCCACAGAACCTAGTATCATATGATATTTTATATTGGTTTACTGGTATGTCAAATCTTTGTCGGTAACTCTTTTTTATTCGATTTTAAGTGTAAGTTTATACTGGATATAAATAAAAAAGTTGAACGTTATATAGATAAAAGACTTATTTTAAATATTAAAGTCAATGATTAATTTTGATAAACGATTTATATGAGTACAATATAATTTTTATCAAAAGTTAAAAGTTAAAATGAACAACCCTACAACAAAATAGGAGTGAAAAGCATTCGTAATTGAAAATACTTTTGTTCAATGGAGAGATTATAAATATGAGATATAGAAGAAACTCTGCTCTTTTTATCTTTTTGATGAATTCTCCCCTTTAAAGACTCATCACTTCTCAAAAAATCTCATTAATTTTAATGTAGTAATATTTTTTTTGATATATTTTAAAAACACAATAAAGATACAACATCGAAAATTCTCATTAAAAAAAATCTAAATATTGTCTTTGTTTGAAGTTGTTTATTAAGTATAACAATACATGTTAATTGGGTTGTGTTTGTTAATTACTCAGGCAGAGGGTGCATCAAATGTAGATGGCAGAGGACCATGTATATGGGATACCTTCACCCAACAGCACCCAGGTTATTCTCTAAACCAATTAATTTTTGTAATCAAATTTGCTTAGAATTGTAACAAAATAGATACATTTTTAAAAAGTTATTAGAAAAGATAACTCTTACTTGAAAGTTTGAATCCTTTGTTATGAAGTTCAAACACAATTTTACTTTTATCTAAGAAGAAATTACACATTGTAAGTAAGTAAAAAGTATAAAGATTTGTTTACATTATTAACTTAAAAGTAAATGTACATTATAATAATATTTCCTAGTCACCAAAAGTATGTGTAGAATAAAAGGAAGTCAAAAGAAATTATCTTATAAATTAAAAGAAATAAAAATAAAAGTTTATGTAAAATTCATTATGTTTAAACATGGCATGTGTGTGGTGTGAACAGAAAAAATTTGGGATCGAAGCACTGGTGATGTGGGAGCTGATTTTTATCATCGCTACAAGGTACATTTTCCTTCTAAAATCACCCTTTTTAGTCATCATAGTGCTAAAGTAATTTTTTTTTAAATAAATATGAGTGCAAATTTCATATTAGATAGCAACCTCCAAAATAAATAATATTGAAAGTGATATTTTTGTCTGCTATATAATGATTAAAGAGTGAGTCTCTATCGAAAAAAACTCAGCATTTAAGTTTTGTGGATGGCAATATTGTGATATTCGAAAAACAAAATACTTGACAAAACCACATATTATATCTTAATTATTATATTATATTTTTTAGTGTTTCATTTTCATTAATGAATATTGATTTATTGAAGTAATTTATCTAACTGTGAAATGTTGCAGGAAGACATAAAAATCGTGAAAGAAATTGGGTTGGATTCTTACAGATTCTCCATCTCTTGGACAAGAATATTCCCCAGTAAAACACAAATCCTAACTCCACTCTATTCTTCAATATTAAATTCTCCATATATATATGTACTAGAAAAATAATACACACCAAATCTGTTTGAATAAAAAAAAATAAAAAAAATATATTAAATTAGTTTATCTTAGAATTCAAATTAACTCGTAAACGAGTTAACGGTAATTTCTAGAAAAATCAATACAAGAAAACCTGTATAAATTAATTTTATTTATTTGATAAAACAAAATTATTGAAATTGAAAAGTGATGAAAAATATTGAATTGCTTGGTGCAGAGGGCAGGGACGTTGTTAATCCCTTGGGTGTTAAATTCTACAACGACGTCATCAATGAGATCCACGCAAATGGTAAACCTCTCTCAACACTTTTTTTTTTTTTTCTTTTTAACTCTTTGACAATTAACTCATTTTTGGCTTAATTTTGAATAGGTTTATTTCCTTTTGTCACTCTTTTTCATTGGGATTTTCCACAAGCTCTTGAAGATGAGTACGGAGGATTTAGAAGTCACAAAGTAGTGTAAGTCACAATCTTGAATAACATTTCACATTAGAGAATTGAATATTTAGTTGTTTTTTATTTGTTAAGTTTTCAAAATATACAGATAAATATTGATTTTGATATCTTTAAAATAAAATAAATATCGTAAATATGCAATTAAGCATGGATTTTGAATTAATACCTTTTGTCACCCTTTTCCACTGGGACTTCCCACAAGCTCTTGAAGATGAGTATGGGGGATTTCGTAGTCATAAAGTGGTGTGAGTAACGATCTATAAACATACTTAACAATTATTAAGTAATTAAAAGTTATAAAACCGTAATTAAGCATGGATTTTGAATTAAGTTTTGGTTTATTTGTTGTGAATAATTAGGGAGGATTTTCGTAAATACGCTGATTTTTGCTTCAAGACGTTCGGAGACAGAGTGAAGCATTGGGTGACACTGAACGAACCGTTATCGTATAGTCTGAATGGTTACAATGGAGGAACCTTTGCACCAGGTAGATGTTCTAAGTACGCTGGGAATTGTCCTGCTGGTGACTCTGCCACTGAACCTTACATCGTTGGACACAACCTTTTACTTGCTCATGAGTCTGCTGCCACCTTGTACAAGACAAAATACCAGGTTAGCTTCAAAAACATTTTCCTCAAAATAAAAATGAGAAATTCTAGTAACCCTACTTTGGATAAAAGTAACGTTTTCTGTTTTTGCTTGTTTGTGGACTATCTTATCATGTTATAGGGTCATCAAAAGGGACAAATTGGGATTACCTTACCGACTCACTACTTTTTGCCGAAATCTAACAGTGCTGCTGACGAGGGAGCTGCAAGTAGAGCTCTAGACTTTTTCTTTGGTTGGTATGTATTTCTTGTAATAAAATATATTAGAAATCTATATCGACTAAAAGTAAGATCCTACATCGGAAACATATTGTAAACGTGGAAATGAAATTTTTGTGAGGTATGGTCATCCGGTTACATATGGTGACTATCCTGAAAGTATGAAATGGTCAGTGGGTGCTAGACTTCCCAAATTCACAAAATCTGAATCTGAAGGCCTAAGAAAATCCATTGATTTTCTTGGTGTGAATTACTACACCACATATTATGCAGAAAATGCTGCACCTGTCACCACCAACAGGACCTTCTACACAGATATGCTAGCCACTCTATCTAGTAAGTACATATTTCAAAACTATGTGAAATTACTGTCTTTATAATATTTTTTAACACTGAACTGACAAACACAAGCAACAATTTTCTCTTGATCATAGCGGAAAAGAATGGTGAAGCTATTGGAACCCCGGTGCGTACAGTAAATTTTCTCTGGGACTAATTAAACTAATTAGTGCTATTTAATTTTAGTTATAGTGGAAAATGCACACCATGCAAATATTATTTCCTTTCATGAAAGTGATTCTAAAATGTCCGAATCATAGCATAACTTGGCAAAAAACATCTTGCAGTTGTAGTGAACATGACTCTTACGACTGGTGAAAATTTTTATGCAGACGGATTTGGATTGGCTCTTCGTATATCCCAAGGGAATTTATCATCTTATGGTATACATAAGGGATAAATACAAGAATCCAAATATTTACATCACTGAAAATGGTAAATACTACCCGGTTAATTTCCCGTTTTTGTTACTAGATAAGTTTGCAATCATCCCATCAAAAAATTTCTACATGTTTAGGCTTCAGGAGAAAAACAAAATTAATTGATAGGTTTCCTCAGAAGTTAAGATTAATTGGTTTTTAATTTGTTGTAGGCGTTGCTAAAGCAAGGAATGATTCAATACCAGTGGATGAAGCCTGCAAGGATGGTATCAGGATTAGGTACCTTATTGGCCATCTTCATTTCCTTCTTCAATCGATCAGGTGAGAATTTAACTGCAAATTTAAGCATATTTTGTTCATACTAAATTGTTAGTTTTACTAAGAGGAATTATATTATAACTCTCATTTTTTGACTCTCATTTTTTATTTTCTGACGTAACTTAGTGTAGGTTATTGATTCTTTCAAAAAAAAATAGTGATACATTAATCAATAATTCATACAAAACCACATGGGAAAGTAAATGATGAAAATAAAAAAATGGAAGACTTATTATCATTATCCTTTTACTGATTATATTTTTCCTGCAGGGAAGGTGTTAATGTGAAGGGCTACTATGCATGGTCATTTTCAGACAGCTTTGAATGGGATGCTGGTTACACAGTTCGATTTGGACAGATATATGTTGATTACAACAACAATATGAAAAGATACCTAAAGTTTTCTTGTTTGTGGCTGAAAAAGTTTCTTCTCAAGTGACCTAAATTTGTGGTTCCTTTGGCATTCCTGGTGTTTTTACTGTTTATTGCCTACTTTTCACTATGATGTAATCAATAAATCATTGTTATCATCAAATATAAATAATTCTTATATGGCGTGTAAAAGTAAAGTACATCTTCATCACATTTAGTCATCTTCTTTATCATCAAACCTACCTTTATAGATGTCGTCCTTGTTTTATAAAGTTTTCCATAAAGACGAAACATTATAATGTTGGAAATAAATGCCTAAATGCATTTTTTCTATGTTTCTATGATATAATGCAAAATTTTGAATCATTTCATACATTAAATGTGTTTTTTTTTTCACTTAAGATTTTCTATGAATAACAATAGACCAATTCTTGCACTTGCCCATGGGAATAAGACGTGTACTGCCATAAAAATTTCAGAAGTTATTTGGATGTATTAAAATGTAATGCAAATTTTAAAACAATATAGAAAAACCTAATATATAATTAAAACTAATGAGGTAAAATCTAGAATGTTTTACATAAGCGGTAAAAGTGGTGGATGAGATCCAATTTCTAGAATAATCATTTAAGTGAAATAGATCTACAAATACTTATGTACACTATTAAAGAATACTATAGAAGAATATATTAAATAGTTAATAAAATGAAAGTATATTAAAAAAAATAAAGGAAAAAAGAGTGATAGAAAATTTTTCTGTCACTCTCACAAAAAAAAAATATGATTCTATTGAAGCTTTCATAGAAACTTCCTCGGATCCATCTATCGCAAAATAAATTACTTGGTTTTCTTAAAACGCATGAAGAAAAATTCGTGATGATACAAATTCAATTGAAAATGCATTCCCATCAAAACTCAAATTATAGTCAAAAAATAACGAAAATGGATAAAAGAAAAATATTGGAGAATATTCTAGAGACCGAGATTCGAGAAATTCCACTATAAACAATAAAGATAAATATCCTCCATATGACATTTGCAATAAGTTAGGCCAAGTAGAAAAAAAATTGTTGTCATCATGGGAAATCAATGTCATTGTTGCAATAAACCCAAACACGTGGAGAAGTATTATTGTAATAAAAATAAGCATCATGCAAATTTTGTCGAAGAACATAATTAGGAACAATATTTATTTTATGTTAATCAAGAATCTCCTAGACTTGGTAATTCGATAGTGGATGCATCAATTATATGGCCAAATATCTAAACATATTCAAAAATATTGATAAATCTTTCAAATTGTCAAAGTTCGGCTGTGAAACAACACAACAATAGAGTCTCAAGGAAAAGTACCTCTTATGGTGGAGACAAAGAAATATATGAATTCATCAAGGACGTTTTACTAGTTCTAAATCTTAAAGAAAAACTTTAGTATTGGCCAAATGATAGAGAATAAGTATTCTCATTGCTTTGAGAAAAATACATGCAAAAGTTTTGGCTATAGAAAGTTAGAAATTGACAAAATGAAAATAGAGAAGAAAAATAGAAGCTTTGACATAAGATTCAAACCTAAAAGTAATACTAGCATAAAGGTAGAAGTTGATGACTCATGGTTTGCTTATTTTTCTCTCCTAACAAATAAAACTACTTTAAAAACTAGGAATGATTTTCGAGAATATGCCCAATTTTGCTTCAAAATCTGTGGTGATAGTGAAGCATTGGGTGACTCTAAATGAAGCATATATACCTTCAGCATAAATGCATAGCATGGTGGCAGTTGCACCAGTGACTCAGCCACCTTATATTGTTGTAACTATGTTGAACCTTACATTGTTGCTCACCACCTTATACTTGCTCATGGAGTAGCAGCTACCTTGTCCAAGAACAAATACCAGGTTAAGGAAGGATAGCACGCTTTATTTTGTTTTCCTTCTTTTTTTTTCAAAACTCTGTCAGCATTAGGGGAAGGAAAAGTTTTTAAAATAAAAGCTTCATAATAAATTAATTTTCAGAAAGGTGATTTTGGTATATTCAGAAATAAAGGGATGCAGGTGGAAAACATGCAGAAAGAATTTTTGTAGAATTAGGTAAATATAGGGTTGAGTCAGGAGGGGTGGGGGGACAAAATCAAACCAGAGGCTGTTTTTTCTTGTATTACCTTTGTGATTAGTTGTAATTTTTGGTTGGTAGTGGTGACAGGCAGCGACGGAATTCTTAAGGAGCAGCTGGGCTATAGCCCCAAACTTTTCTTATTTTTTTTTATTTTTTTTAAATTATGTATATCTTTTAATTTTTTAAATTACATGTATCTTTTTAAATTAGATAATATTACATTGAAAAATTCATGAAAATTAAATTAGGTATTTTTTTATTTTTTTTTACAAAGTGCAATATTTAATGTTAATAAATAGTAAAATATAAAATAAAATATAATAAAGAAAAAAATTATTAAGATAATTTTCAATTTTTTTTCTCATTGTCTTTTGAATTTTTCATATATTGTACTCATCTCTCACCCTCACATAATTTCTTTTGTTGTCGAAGAAAAAAAAAACAAGTTCAACAAAAATTTATTATTTTTTTCCTCATTTTTTATATCTTTTCTTTCCTTTTTAAAGAAAAAAAAAGGTAATTTTCTCTTGTCTCTTTTGGGAGTGAAATACTTTTTTAATATTTAGCACTATTTTTTATCTCATGACATTTTGTATATTATTTTTATGAATATAGAAGAGTAAGTAATGTATTATTTGATTTTTTTTATAGATAATTTTTAAGTGGACTTGATTATCATAATTTTGTGTTATCTCTAAATTTTTTATTAGATTATGATAAATTATTTTTTAGTCTTAAACTTGTTTTTTAAATAGATATATTGATGAAAAAAAAAATCCATTTTTTAAAATTGATAAAAGAAAAGTGAAGATCAAAATCGGACAATATTGTTGGTCATCGCATAACAATGAAATGAAATATTTGTGATGACTTTTGAATCGATATGTGCACATTAGTAAAATGGAAAATGAATATTTTGTAGATAATATGGTTATTTATATTAAAAAATATAGCTGAAAAATTTAATTATGGTTGAATTATATGATAAGTCCAGGAATATGAAAAACAATAGATTATAGCTATACTAAATTATTTATTCATTTTTATTGAATTAGTGACAATAATGTTAAATATATAAATTTTAAGTATATTATTTTGACTCCCCAACAATTTTGATCAAGATCCATCACTAGTGACCGATGATCAGTGGTGGCTTATTTTTATATTTTTGAAATACATTCTTAAGTGTATAATTTGAAATATATTTTTGAATTTAGATTAAATCATTCTAAAAGATCTTAAAATCTTAAGTAGGTCTATTTCTTTTTATTTGACTCAATCGGGTCCCTATTTTGGAAAAAAAAATTGTTGAAATTATGTCTTTTTCGTTAATAGTATACTAACGGGGTTAACTATGTGCCACGTGTCAATAAGTGATTTTTTAAAATTTTTAATTTTTTTAATAATTTTTAAAAAAATAAATATAATTTCCACATGTCAATCAAACGTTGTGTCACATGGTAGGAACAATGTGATGTGGCACTGGTAGTGTCACGTGTCACTATTGCATGTCAAAAGTATCAATGTAATCCTCGTATTTGTTGTTTTGTCTCAATTTGGTCTCAATTTTATGACATTTTTATTATAATTTATATTTTTAACAAAATTAAGTTTATTTAAATGTATATTTTGTATTAAATTTTATTTAAATTTTGTTTTAAATATTTATATATCTATCATTTATAGATAAATGTTAGAGTTGCTTTAAAAATAAAAACTTTATAAATTCAAATACAAAATTTTAAAACAATTTAAAATAAATATATTTATTTAAAATCTTACAATTCAATTTATAAAGTTTTTATTTTTAAACCAACTCTAACATTTGTCTATAAATTATTATAAATATTTGAAACAATATTTAAATAAAGTTCAATGTAAAATAAAAACTTAATTTTGTTAGAAATATCATTGTAACATTTATATAAAGGTAAGATGTTGTCTCAATTTGAATAGGGAATGAGATTAATTCAGTTTTAAAAAAATTGAGTCCAAATTGAAACAAAATAATAAAAATAGGGACTATATTTAGATTTTTCACATCCAATAGTGACATGTGACACTACTACTGGCACATCACATTATTTCTCCCACGTGACACAATGTCAGATTGACACATGATAATTATTATTTTTTAATTTAAAAAGAATTAAAAATTTTAAAAAAATAAAAAAATTATAAAACCATATGCTAATATATGGCACATAGTTAACACAGAAATGATCTAATTGCAACGAATTTTAAATTTTTCAAAATAAAAACTCAATTGAGTCAAATAAAGAAAAACCTACTTGAGATTTTGTTATAAAAATGAAAATCTCTGGAATGATTTAACCTTAAATTTAAAAATATATTTTAAGATGTATAATCTGATATATATATTTTTAATTCAAAAATACATCTTAAAATTTTGTTAGATATAATTGATTGTACATCCTGAAAAACATTTTAAAATAAAAAAAATTGAATCTGAAAATATATTTTAAATTACGTAGTCTGTAATATATTTATTTTTTAATTACTTTTTGGATCGTACATTAAGAAAATATTTTCACTTCCAAAAATGTGTAATCCAAAAATTATTTTGGATTATAAACTATCCAAAATCAGTATTAAATTAAGTAATTTTTTTCACCGAAAATGGAGGTGAAGACGTGCACGCTGCGAGGAGCAAGGACTGGAACTGAGAAAAAAATGAGGATAAAATGGTCATTTATGGGAGTGCGGAAGAACAAAAGATACGTCAGAAAAAAATAATGATAATCCAACATCACTGCTACGAAATGAAAAACAAAATTATTTAACTTTAACAAGTTTAAATTTTGAGTTTCTTATGTTTGGTTTGTGTTTCAAAAATAATATTACTAAAAAATTGTTTTTTGAGAATATTAAGCTTCTTTTTTTTTTTATAAAAATATTTATATGAAGATAGGAATTTGATTGAACCCAGCCATCTAAACCTGAATTAGACTTCAATTTTAACATATTGTCTCCTCTAGTTAAATCCATAGATTATACGTGCTTGCCCAAAAATTTAATAAAAAATAATTTAGATATATTTAAATACAGTATTCCAAAAATTAATTAGATTTAAATATAAAGTGAATTACATATTAAACTACATTATAAAATATAAAATAATTCTGGAGCAAGCATCATAAAATTAATATTTCAATTTTGCAGTCTTTCATTTTATCCGTGGTATAACATGTAAACAAATAATTAATTTAATTCATTATAAATAGTAAATAACAAAATTATAATACATTAAAAATGTTAATTCAAGCTTTAGAAAAATTAATTCTACTTTCCATCTTGAATCCGAGATTGTATTGTAAGAATTTTAACATTATGGGCCATACTAAGTTTTTGAAAGACCCAAAATACTTTTGTATGCAAAATATTTCCTGGGCCTGTATCTCCATAAATTCTTATATTTTGAATTGTGCAAATTAAAATGTAAATTTTGTATTTCAGAATGTATAATGTAAATTTTCAAAATAATTAATATTTTGGACTAAATTTTTTATATTACAAAATATAAAAAATATAAAAAACGTATTTTAAATTATACAATTTGAAATATATTTGTGGTTTGAATTATACAATCTATAATATATTTTTTTATTTTACATTATGAAATATATATTTTAAAATATAAAAATTATATTTTAAATTTTACATTTTAAAATATAAAAATTTATTGGCTTGCAAATTGAAGTTATGGAGATGCAAGAAGAAATGGTCATTCTCATGGTGTAATGTTGTTAACAACAGTATGGTGCTTTAATTGTTGATTTGGGCTCTGGATATGTTTATGCGTAAAATAAAACTGGTTTGTGATATAAGGTTTTTAATAGAAAAATACTTAATTATATTTTTATCATGCATATAGTAATTTTTAATTATTCATAACTTAGTTCAACTTTAGTTTAATTATCCATAGTTTTTATTAGTTTAGACATTGCAAATAAAATTGGAGAAGACACATAATAATATCTTTGACTTCTCATACACAATTGAAAAAGATAGTAGTTAGAAGGACTTGTAGCTAAATTTAGTTTTGAATGAAAAAAATAAAACTATGATGAGGAGGAAAATGAAGAATTAAAATTAGCTATTTCATAAAAGAATAGGAACCAAAATTACAAATCAAGCTAGAAAAGAATTTAGTTGTAATATTAAAAGGTGAATGAATTAAAATATTTTGTGCTAAAATAAGAACTAAGGTTATTATCTGGTTTTAATTTTGCCAACACGAAAACCAGATTAGCATATCCTTAACAAATTATCCAGTAACAAGTTGATTCTATATATATGTTTTGTTTTGTTGTTAGTGCATGTTCGAAAGCTATTAAATGTGAAGAATTAGTGAGTTGTTTTTGAAGTCAAGATTGATTTGAGTAGTTCTAACGTTAAAACAAACATGCTATGTGAGTTGTGAATTTTTGAATGGGAATAGTTTAATAAGTTCAGATGATGCAGCTATTTAAGTATTATCGAAATGACCCACTTGGTAATGTGTAGAAGAACTCAAGGATTGAAAATGTTTCACTGACTTTAAGACTATGAAAAATAAGGAAAGTATCATAGTGCGGTGACGGTGGCTTTCGGTGGCATTTGAAACTAGTGTGGTTGGAGGAAGATATATTATGGGAAAACCATAACATTTTCCTTCTGGAGATTACCACCAGGTTATTATGATAAATAATATGTCTTGTTATTAGGCTTTGTGTATTTTTGAGCATATTATAAGAACATAGCAACTTTCTTTTGTTAGTGTTCACTTGTGCGATATCCATTCAGCTTCGATCAATATTTACATTCGAAACGAACTCCATTATTTTCATATTTGTAATTCTCACAAGAAGATGAGGTCCTCTCCATTCTAAAAACATTTACCATAATTTGTTTTCACATACACGAAGAAATATATCATCATTTTAGTAGTATTTTTGCATCGTTTTTCAAATGACATAAAATGAAAGTGGTTGTGCATGACCACAATCAAGTATGTGTCATAAAACAAGCGTTTTATATTTCAAAAGATTTGAATGTTGCCTCCGACCATTATTTCTCCGTTGCTGCAGTTTTGATTTTTGGTATAATGGTGGACTATGGGTTTTCAGTCCTTCTCCATCCCTCATTCACACCTATAAATAGGTAGTTTTGATGCTCTCTAAAACAAACAATACCTCTCATTTCTTTTCTCTTCTTTCTTCAATCTTTCTTCTCTCTCCTATTTTTCTTCTATTATCCTAGGTTACTGGGTTAATTACTCTTTCAAGAGTACTTACTTGATAGTTATGAGATTCTTGAAAAATTCAGAAAGTTTCTATTGTATCTTGGGGCCTTGCGCAGCACATTGCAGATAAGTCCTTAAAGGTAGTGATTATAGACGCTTCAAGAAGTACTCTTTTGTTCGTGATTTGTTAGCATTTACAACAATCTTAAGGACTTATGGCTGACAACAACAACTTTACTCTGGAGAATCAAAACATTTAAGGAACTCATATCGTTTTTGCGAAACCATTTCTAGATGTATAAAAAATCAAGGTATTCTTTGGATAAAACTTCTGACGCTAGCAAGAACGTGTATCTACTCTTTTAGACATGTATGGAGTAGCTACAACTCTCTCAACTTCAAAACCTGACGAATCCAGTACTCCTGCCAAACAAATTGAAGATTGGACTCATGCAAACAAGGTATGCCAACACACCTTACTCAATGCCTTGTCTAATGATTTTTTTGATGTGTACTGTTCATATAAGGAAAGCAAAAGAAATTTGAGATTCGTTGATTCTCAAATATACTGCCGAAGACGTTGGGAGATGATCGAAGATAAAGACATCAAGATTCAAATCAATGAATATCACAAGCTACTTGATGATATAAAAGTAGAAAACATACTTATGCCTAATGAGTTCGTTTCAGAACTTCTGATCGAGAAATTGTCGTCATCCTATATTGACTATAAACAACAATTGAAACACAGACATAAGCAAATGACTCTTCAAGAGCTCATTACACACATGATAATAGAAGATACCAATAGGAAGGAGTGTGCTACAATAAGGGCCAAAGCATTATCTATAAAGACAAACGTGGTAGAAGACAAATCTACTTCCAAAAGGTATGAGAACAAACCTGATCACAAAAGGAAAAACAATTTTCGAAATTCCTATCCCAATGGATCTAACCCCACCTTTAAGAAAAAGGGTAATTGCTTCGTATGTGGGAAGTCAGGCCATCATACACCTCAGTGCAGGCATAGAGCAAGAAATGACAATCCTCCTAGGGCTAATATAACCCAAGGAAAAGATACTATAGTTGTGTTCGCTTTTCAACTATATTTGATGACCAATATGAGCAAGTGGGTGGTAGACTCTAGTGTTACCAAGAACATATGTGCAAACGTAAGTGTTTTTACCTTCTACACTAGTGTAGAAGATGGAGAAGGACATGTTTATCTTGGTGATTTCAAGACAACTCCTATCCTAGGAAAATGAAAGATTCTTCTAAAACTCACATATGGGAAGACAATGGCCTTGAGTGATGTGCTACATGTGTCCTCTATCAGAGTTAATCTAACAATTAGGAAAAGTGGGGGTTAAAGTGTCATTCGAATCTGACAAGATTGTAATGACAAAAAATAATGTTTTTTTTTGTAAGGGATACTGTGATCAAGGTCTCTTAGTACTCAATATTTCAGAAATTATTAATGAATCATGTTCTTCTGTTTATATCGTTGACTCATATGATATGTGGCATGCTATATTAGGACGATGTTAATTCCTTGTATGCTATGAAATTGCAAGACTAGGATTAATTAATATGCATGATAAACAAAGTGGTAAATGTGATGTATGTGTAAAATCCAAAATAACTAAGAAAACATGTTATCATGTAGAATGTCAAAGGGTTAATTCATATCAATCTAACTTATTTAAAACAAACAATGTCTAGAGGTGATAAAAAATATTTTGTAACCTTTATAGATGATTATTCTAGATACACCAAAGTTTACTTAATCGAACATAAGGATTAAACTTTTGATGTGTTTTTAACTTATAAAGCGGAAGTAGAAAATCAATTGAAAAAAAAAATTAAGAGGATTAGATCTGATAGAGGTGGTGAATACTGTGACTACTGTGAAGTGTTATATTCTACAACCACTATTATCACTCCTTTACATTTGTACTTTACTTTATAGAAGCACGTAGCCACTATTAACTAATGCCATTATAATATGGTAACCTTTTCCCCTCGTAATTTCCATTTTGCACAAGAGATGATATATATGTCATGTCTATGTTTTGAGACTGGTCTTTGAATTGATTAAGTTACCACTGCAAGGTTTATTGATCAATTCTCTACTGTTTGGTTTCTCTTTTATAAGCAGGGGCATAGACAATTCTCTGCTGTTTGGTTTCTCCGGACGTGCAAAAATGAGGAAAAGGAGTTAGTTTTTTTCTAGCAGGATCATCATGGCTTCTCCAATTAGAGACTTACTATTTTCCTTCCAGAGAATCACATATTTTTGTAACAGAAAGCAGTCTTATTATCTTCACCTCCCAGCTGTTACAAATTGTGGAACTTATTAACCAATTAATGACGTGGAAATTAGTTTTCTTTTAATAGCATAACTTTTGTATATTAGCTTTTAATACCAATTAAAGCCATCATATTTTTTTATAGGCATTACTTTGCAATAGATAAAAAAAGAAAGAAAAAAATTACAAACATGATTTTTTTCAAATATTTTTTTATTTTTATATGGGTTAGTGAGCCAATCCACTTAACCCACCAACCTATGATGAGTTAGTCAGATTGTAAAATTTCTGGCTCATCAAAAGGTAAGCCAGATTGAACTCATCAATTTCAAATCCGGCCCGTGGTGAACCAACCTGTATGAGCCGAGTTGAATCACTTTAACATGTCTAACTAAAGTGGATTCAATCCCAAAAACAAAGTTAAAAAATACATTCAACACAATATATATATATATATATATATATATATATATATATATATATATATATATA
>Ga0214544_1005506_pt1 | contig 24459 bp, 12 predicted proteins | sample CNSS3metaG_FD_160074 | JGI IMG/M metagenome (GOLD analysis project Ga0214544, IMG submission 160074) | Root nodule microbial communities from cowpea collected in UCLA plant growth center, Los Angeles, California, USA - CNSS3 | ecosystem: Host-associated > Plants > Roots > Nodule | place: USA... | reverse complement strand
AAAGATATTTATCTTGTAAATAAACATTTAATTTTAAATAAGATTAATACAATTAATAATCGTGCTATAACATTTTGATTCTGAATTGAATATTAATTTTTTCTTTTTCATTTAAAGGAAAGAGGAAGAGATTTATTTGTAAAAAATAGTACACTTCAGAATTTGGCTATCCAGAAACCAAATTTTGACCTAAAAAAATTGGTGCTATACAATATGTTGCCTATGTCATTTTTAGATCCAACTGCTATTTGGATGAAAAATAGTCAAACGTATAAAGTTATTGAGAAAGTTAAACATTTAATTCTCAATGAATCTTGAAGATGATCATCAAATGTTACTTTCACAGAAGTAATATTGTCAAACAATTTATTTTTGTTGTTATTTAAGTTTTTCTCCAAGTTCTTTTCCACTCAATTTAATGACTTTGATTTTATTACTTTTAATACACCAATGATATTTCTATACCTAAAGATTCATATAGTAAAGCATTTAAAACTAGTGCTATTTAAAAAAAATCTTAAATGTTGATATATGCTCATGAACAAAGATTTTCTTGTCCTTGAATTTTTCTTTTTATTTCATTTTATTTTTAACTTTCAACTTCTACTTTTCTTAATGATAGCCATGAAATTCTTCAATAGGATGATAACGGGGGGAACGAATTTTTGTATGTATCTTCTTTCACAAGAAATTTTTTGACAAAGTTGACAAATTTTCCCTAAATAGAATTAAAATAGATTATTTATTATTTTTTAACTAAAATAAAATAATAAAATAATTTTTTTACCCAATTTGATTGTTTGTCAAAATTTGTAAGAAAAAACTTTATTAACCTATCATTCTCCCATATTTAATAGGTATAACATTTTTATTTTATCCTTATCTGTAAGAGATGTATCCACATTTGTTTTCTTACTATTTCAATATCAAATAAATAATTTTCATAAAAAAAATAATGATAAAGAAAATATGAAATTATCAAATATTCAATATCAAAATTATCTATTCTTGTTTCTTCATTGTCAAATATTTAGAGAAAAAAAATTGCATACATTTCAAATTATATTACCAAATAAAATTTTATGACAACCAAAACATTTATTAATTTTACAAACTGTTAATGAAACAAAGTGGATAAAATTAAATCAATATTATTACAAATATATAAAATGAAAACAAATCTTAAAGTTTAAAAATATTTTAAATGTATTTTTACTTCATTTTCTTAAATTTTAATGAAATTTCTTTTTATACAATAATAAAAATTATAATACACAACTTGAACTATAATTGAATAAAAATATTAAAAAGTAGTACAAATATTTATATGTGGAACATAAAAACTATTTAACACTATAATTGATAATACACAATTTTAACAACAAAAGTTGTGATAAGAGGGAAAATGCCTTGAAGATGTATGTGAATTTAGTGGATATAGAACAAGTGAAACAATAAGAAGAGAAGAGAAAAAAATATGTAGTGAAAGACTAAGAAGGGTTATAAAGCTAAAGATTAAGAGAATTGTGGATATTTTAATAATTTAAACATGAAAGACAGAGATGATGACGAATTTATTTGTCATCCTATTCTTAAGCAGTCTATTTTGAGGATAACTTTACCAATCACTAAAATTGGTCACATCAATCTCATTCCCAAGATACTTATAGAGTGCTAGAGGTTTTTCACATGACTTATTCGTTTTGAAACCAAAAGTCCTATTAATGTATTGTACATATTAACAATATAAACAACATATCAAAATGTACTCCTAAGGACTTCTGATCAGTAAACAAATTTACAATGAAAGATGTGTTTCTTGAGGATTTAATCTCGTTGATATTGTATATTGTTGTTTGCAACTAAATGGATTCAATATGATTTTTTTTTCCATAGAATCGACCTACACTTGATTTCAATCTAACTAAGGTGTTTTCATATTTACGTATCAATGGAGAAAATCAATTTAATGTAAAAGTTGTTAATTGCATAAACTAATCTTACCTAAACACTTAACGAACCAATCTCTTTTCAACTCGAATTTTAATAAGGAGATCGTGCATAAAAATTTTGTATTTTTATTTTTTGGTTTAGATAATAATAGAAATGAAAACACAATGACAATAGATGAAGCGTAATGTAAAAATGATAAAACCCAAAAATAGTACGTGCGATGACAGGAAAAGTTGAAATAAAATTTTTATAATTATTCCTGAATTAAAAATAATTTTCGAATTGTGTGTTTACAAATATAATTACTTTTAAATATATTCTGAATTGTATAATAAAAAGGTATTTCCAGATTCATAAATATATTTTGGAATACACATTCCAATGTGTATTTATTGAATGCATAATTCGAAACTTGTTTTTGGATTAAAACTACTTTCGAGATTGCATAGTCTCGAATTCATTTTAAAAGGGACACCTACCTTTTTATTATAATTTAAATGAGGCTAATTTGAGGTTTATGGGTTAAGAAGAGAAAAGGGAGGTGTAGGAAGAAATAAATGATTCGTGTAATCTCTATATTTATTTTTACTTAATTGAGTTTAATATTTTTTAAATAGAGTCAATTTTATTACTTTTGATAAAATATAAGAACTAAGAAATAAATTATTATTTAAACCTTCATAGACCATGATTTTTTTCAAATTTTATTAAAAATTTAACTATGCTTTTTGTCTTTTAAATTTGATGCACTATTTCTTTTAGTCCCCAAATTAAAAAAAAAAATCATTTTACAATTCTCCAAATTTACAAAATGCTAATTTTTGTCTTTGAAGTTATACAATATTAATAATACTATTGTTGCTCATCTGTGTATGACCACCAAAATAATCGTTCTATATAAAGTTATCTAATAAACTTAAATAATGACATCCCTTAACAAAATTTTCATAATAAATCAAAAGATAAAAAAGTGAAATATTTTGAGCATATGACTAAAAGTATATTTAGTGTTTAATAAAATTTTAAAAAGTCATGTAGACCCACTCAATCCAATGGCGATGAATTATTGTATAATGCTTAAAAGCCTAGTTCTAATATAGATTATCTAAAATTAAACAAATAAAGGTTTGGTAAATACTTTGAACGAGCATATACAGTACAGTGCACTAAATTGACATATAATATAAATAAGTCTTTACCAATTAGCAGTAGCAGCTATTGGAACATAATAAGCATAGTCCAAAAGAAATTTAATACTAATCCTTACTTTCCTGATCCTTCCGATATTTTATTAATTCTGATCTAATGTCTGTTATCACATCCTCTGCACCATGGAGCTGTGCTTCAAGCTCTGCGATCTTTCTTTTATTCTTCGTTGAGGTCTCGGTTTCGCTTTTCTATCCACAACAATATTTTGAAACAAGAACACATCAGAGGAAAATTTTAAAGACGCAACATTCATATGAAAAATGAAAAGAAGAAACGCACACAAAGTGGACGGATAGTTAAAAATGTATACATCTAATTAGCAAGTAACTTGTTCTATTGTCTAAAAAAAGATTTTGGAGACTTTGACAAGATTCAAGATGAAGAAGAAGGAAAGAAATCTACAGCTGAAACGGCTAAAACCCAAAATGATCCCACAAGATCAAAGGCAAAACCCAAAATGTATAGTAATCTTTAAATGGTTAAAACACAACAGTTCTCTCCTTTAACTGCAGACAAATTCTCAGCTCAGCAGCCAAGTATTACTACTTTCAAAGTTTACGACAAATACTAATTTATAATTTATAGTATGATACTACTATGTAATAAAATGTAGGACAACTTAACTGATTTTATAGGAACCTATTTGTACTGTCTTTAGATTAAAATTAGTATTTCATCTTGATAACATGTAAAAGTTTACACTAAAAGTATCCATTTTATGAGATGAGATTCAAATTATAAATAAGGACACAACACCTAAAGAACTTTCTATATAGGTTCGTGCTAAAATCTAAGCTACTCATGGAAGGGCACCTATGATAAATGCTTAATCCATATATAGTCTGGTGTAAATAAGAATGAAGAAGAGCTTGTTGAAAAAAGAGGAGAGGAACTTAAAGGAATAAATACAATAAGCATGACAAAGAAAGACAAAAAATAAAATAAAAGGGAGATTCCAATGGAGGCTAACTAGAGAAAGACTCAAAGCTTTGCAACATTAGATTAGAAGATTTGTATATAAGTAGTTTCAAAGTCTTTAGACGAACTTAAGAGCAGTTAGAACTACGAAATTCTAAAAAGTAATAAGCATTTTTTGGAGCTTCTAAACTACGAGATGTCACTTTCATGTGCACATGGGTAGTTCGACTCTTCCACTTGACCCTTCAAGCTTTCAAGAGTCTTATTGTGTATATTGGAACTCCCTCAGACACCATCCATGTGCTTCCCTCTCAAGTCATCATTGCTTTTTACATATAATCATTATACTTTCCTAATTTCAAGAGGTTAGAATGTACTAATCATGTTTAATGGAGTTAACTTTTGATTAAGAAAGTTAACTCCATTTTCTTGTCCATTCCCTTAAGCTGAGCTCCTCCATTGTAAATAAGGAGTCTCCTTAAAACATAACTTGAAGAGATTGAATGCAATTCTCCGTGTGAGTTTTTTAGAGTTCGAGAGTTCTCTTCCCTTGTTATGATATACATAAGAATTTAAAACATCTAGCCAATTAGCGTGAAAAACAAACGTTTCTGATACCAAAGGTCAGATATTTTGCTGTTCAGAAAATCATTCCAATGCTTCTTATGACTCAAAAGCATTATTAATGAAAATTCGAATCTCACTCACATATTAAAGATTACTTTATTTCTAAATTAAAGTCAGCTTAAACCAATGTGCATAAAATTGAGCATCAATATGTTTATCTTTTACACTTACTGGAGGAAGATACTGAGACAATGCAGCCTGAATGGTGTTCTGAACTTGACAGCTGATCTCCTGTATCTCATTTTGACGATCCAAGAGACGAGCCTCTAGCTCTATGCGTTTCAGCCGTTCATCCTCTAGATGGGACTCGACCTCAACAAGTCTAGCTCTTATTTCATCACATTCTTTCCTAGCATTCTCTGTCTCTCTCTTTTGGGCATCTAATTCAGCCTGCAGCTGTTGAATTTTACCGGAGCTTGATGATGGTGATGATGACCTTAGTTCTGCTCCAAAAGGACCAAAGCCGCGCATATATGATTTCTTCCCAACCAATGTTTGGAAGGCAGTACTAATAATTTCTTCTTCATTTGTTTCAACTCCTGCCCACCAACTAGAAGCGGACTCTTTCAATCGAAAAGAGTTTGCTATATTGTAAATGAGAAGTGGAAGACCACAGCAGCATCTTTTACATACAAGTTTTGCAGGTAGTTGAATGTCAGGGGAATCAATCTTAGGATTGAAGGCATGAACAGTATCTCTAAACATCTTCCATGCTTCATCAAGAGATAGCTTCTCGACGTTGATTACCCTCTGCACCCTATTCAACTTATAAACACGAGGGAATCGAGTGACAATCACCACCTTGCTGCCATTACTTGGGATTCCCAACAGCTCCAAATTGATGGCATCCTCAACCTCATCCAAAATTAATAAATACCTTTTGTTGTCTAGCTCTCTGTGTATTCTTCTTGCAACATCGTCACTATCCTCCTTTGTGGTCCCTTTGTCCAACATCAACCGGTGAGCAATTTTCTCTTGAAGCTTACGATCATTGGATGTGACTTTTACAAAAATGACAATTTCAAACAGTTTAGCCATCTCTTCATTGTTGTTTAGATTCCGCATTATTGTTGTTTTCCCCACCCCTTTTGTTCCACACACTCCAATGATTTTGATCTTATTATTTTTCAGCAAATCCAGAATATTATCCAAGGCGCCTTGAAGGGTTGGATATCCACTTATCTGAGGAACATTTAACTCCTTTAAAACAGGCTCTGGTGGTTTATCAACAAGAAAATTTGTTAAACATCCATCATTCATAAGTTGACGAACCCAATTGCTCTTCTTCTCCATTTCTTCACTTAAACGGGAACGTTTTTGAATCCTCCACCGGGGTAGAGTCTTTATTTCATATTTAAGCTTCAGCTTCCGTACTTCTTCTGTGGCCTCTGATACCTTGTTTGTCCACAGTTTGTAAGCATTGGTAGTATCTCTGTGACTGTTTTGATGAGCTTCAATCTCTTTATCCTTCTGTATTGCTTGTAGCATCTCTGTATCTTTAATCAAAATGTGGTAATTGTCATCCAGATGTTTGGAAAATGCAAATTTAGATGCAATTGTAGTACGTACTTCTTCAACCCCAATCGTTCCCACCGCTCCAACAAGAGGGGCAACAACTTCAAGCCCAGACATTAGGTTGAAAACCTAAGTTAACACAAAAAAAGTTGAAAGTGTAAACTACCTCACATTACCTATTTTCTCAATATATATGCCACACAATTTTGAACACTAGGTATCAGACATCAGCAGTATATAATTTTGAAACAAACAAATATATCACTTTATTCAATATGAATATGAAACACTCTAAAACTTGAACATGAAAAAATATTATGATTGAACCCTTTGTTAATCACCCTTTACTAAATTAAATTGCATGTAATCATTAAGCACAATTTTTTTTTTTTTTTATATTACATGTTTTTGGGATATTGTTTTAGATAAAGTTAAACGAGTGAGTGAGTGAGTGAGTGTGGAATTAGCACCAATTAAATAAACTAGCTAGTATACAAGATGAAATTAGGTAAGACAACATTGATCCAGAATTGAGATCTATGAGGGAAACATACAGGAGCAACAGTTAAGAATGATTCATGTACCTTTTTGTCAACGGTTATGTATTGGAATCCATGACAGCTAAGAAACTAAGAAAAAAGATTCATGTGTGTCTACTTCTGCCAGCAACTGCTGTGCACAGATCCTCCTGATTTCTGATTTTTTCAAAATGATGAATAATGTGTTTGACGATTGCTGGTTGAGTTCATTAAGTCAACACATTGCTCTGGCGTGTTATACCTTCTTCTGTAAGATTATCTTATTTTAAGATAACCTTTGTACCTTTACCTTTTTTAAAAAAACTTCTATCACTTGATGTAAACTTTTCTATTTTATATATACATGTCTTTGTATGCGTGAAACGCACTGAACATATTATAATATGTATTAATATTTAATTTGAACTATAAATTTTATATTTTAAAAAAATAATTAAATATATTAAAATTAAAAGATTAATATTAATAGTAACAAAAAATAAAATAATAATAATAAGTAATTAAAAATTTAATATATATATATATATATATATATATATATATATTAAAATGAATTGTGATTAAATATTTGTGTAGAATAATTTTAGATATTAAACATATTGAACAAAATAACTGATATGTGTGAAAAAATATTGTTATATTATTTGTAATAAATAGTTAAATATTTTTGTACAATAAATAATTGAATAATTTAAAATAAATATTTAGAAAATATTGAATTATAAATGATAAGTACATATTATTATTTGATTTAAACTTAATGTCGCGTAATAAAGAGTAAGAATAATTAAGAAACCTAAATAAGTTGAAAAGATTGATGGAATTGATGAACTTGCATCTCATATAACAAACATATATCAAGTTTGATTTAAGAAAGAAAAAAAAAAAATATATATATATATATATATATATATATATATATATATATATATATATATTTATTTATAATTATAATATTTCCTCAATATTTTTTGTGAAAAAGAATAAAAAATTGAATATTTTTTGAAATCCTTTGTAAAAGAGAAACTTTGACCACATAAAAGAAAAATAATTGGTCAAAGGAAAAAATGAAAGTAAAGTTCAAATGTTACATAAAACAAAAACAAAAAATTTGTTTAAAAATACTAACTTTAAAATTATAAAAGAAAAAAAATAGGGTAAAAGGTATATAAATGTTTAATATTTGTTTATAAATATGAAATATATACTTTTACTTAAAATTATTTTAGTCATTAATTTAAAAAATTTAAAATTGATTTAGTTTTTATAAGTAACTAATTTTAAACATGTGCATACCCACGAGATAATATTACTTTTATGTGTGTTTTTATTTTGGATAGTGATATTTTAACCCACTTTTTTTGACCAACTTTTAATCCACCACTTTTATCACCTTTAGATCATCTATTTTAATTTTTTGTAGTGATGTGATGTGATGATCTAAGGGTGATGAGAGTGGTAGGTTAAAAGTGGGTCAAAAAAAGTGGATTAAAGTATCATTATCTTTTTATTTTTTGCGTTTAGAAAATATATATCATATTAAAAGGTATTTAATTATATATTATATTAAAAGATATTTAATAATAATAATAATAATTTTAAGTTTAAAAATAAATTTTGAATATAATTAAATGTGAAAAATATAAAAGGTATAACATTTGAAAAAATAAAAAATAAACTTTCTAAAATTACAAAGGATTGAGCCTGCAAAACATTAAGCCAGCTACGACTCGATACCTAACCAACTCAACAACATATGTTAAGTAATATGGTCAAGAAGACTCATTCAACATTATTAACTTGAAATGGTTAAATAATATTCTAAAAGATATTTGTTGGCACAATTCTCATTTAATAAAAGAAAATGTAAATAAATTTCGGTAGTTTGATTAGGTTATAATATTGTTTAATGTCATATATCTCCAAAATATATGGTTACCAGGTAAATTGTTATCTTATCATATCATATTTAGTTAGTTGTTATTATTATGTTTTTATTACATAAATCACAAGGGTCCAAATATCCTATAAATATATATAATATTTAACTAAAAAAAAAATCCACTCTTAATTCTTTCACATTCTATGATAATTACATTTTTATATACTTTCTAAAAGATCATCACTCTTGACTCTTGAGCATTGGAGAGTCTTCTAGTCGATTCCCCCGTTCCTATATCGAGTCTTCTAGTTGATTCCCTTGTTCTAGTCATAAGAATCATTAAAGTCATCAGGATCTTGTCACTTGTCCCATGGCTCATCTCAAGTCACTAATAAGAACAATGTCTATTTGTATGATATGTTATTTGAGTTTATGATTTTTATTGAAAACTATTTTTGAACTTATAATGAGATGAAAATTATGATTATGACAACTATTATTTACGTCTTCTCACTCACCTATTTATTGTTGCGTTTTTCACATACGATGATCATATTTTATACTGAAGTAGTAAAAGTGTTAAGAGAGATGTGCGAGGTTAGAAAGAGGAGTCAATATCTTAATTATAATTTTAGAGAACAAAAAATTGGAGTGTGACATACACAACTTCTCCTCTTTGATTTGCTCTAATTGTGGATTATAAGATTGCAATTGGATATAATAAAATCTAAAAGGTAGAAAATAGAATATAATCGAAAAAGACTATATGCAAAGTGCTAGACAAATTGATTTAAAGAAAAAAAATGGTAGAGGTATATGCAAAGTGCTTAAAATATTATGGAACACAAGGGTAACCCCAAAGACTCAAATACTAGGTTGGCGGGTATTCTTGGATAAATTACCAACCAAGGATAACCTACTAAAGAGGGGGTCCAGCTACAACATAGTCTTTGCAACTTGTGTAATGCACACGAAGAAACTACAAAGCATTTATCTCTCTCATGTAAGGTGTCCCAAGTGGTGTGGAATATGTGCGACAGGTGGTTGGGGTTGAGTACTATGCACCATATCAAACCTAAGGTTAACTTTCAACATTTTCACCTTCTTGACCTCAATAGCAGACAAAATCTAGCTTGGCAAGGAATGTGGTTAGCTATTATAGGGGAAATTTGGAACTACAGGAATGGAGTGATCTTTAAGCATAGAAAAGTTGACCCTATAGAAATCTTTAGTCATGCTCAAATGGTAGCTTGGGTGTGGATGAAACACAAGATTCTAGCTGTGATGTTCTCATATAGCGATTGGTACCTATCGCCGCATACTTGTTTAAAATCACCGTGATATGGTAATGTTGTGTGTTTCAGTGTGTTTCAGGTTGATAGGTAACCAAATGCAGGTTCCTCAAACAAGGATGAAGATAACTTTAAATATTAAAGGGGAATAGTATATAGGTGTTGCCTATATATAAAGGAAACCCAAAGCAAGTATCCAAGGCATACGGCTAATGCACGAGTGGCTGAAGGCAAAAAGGATAACCGAGATGCTACACTCTGGGTATACTGTAAATGACAAAGAAATTTTTCCAATGTATGTAGAGGCTCTTTTCCTCACTGTTGTACATTTTGCACACCATCATATATGTCTGTGTTGTTGCTTTAGAAAGGTTACAGGAGCAATGTATGAAATGGCTGGGTGTTGGTATAAGTGACTGATATCCAAGGCAAAGTTAGGAAAGTGATATACCCTTAGAACTAGTTGGATCTTGTTGTTGCTTGGTATCTGTGACAGAGTTGGATCTGATATAACAGTGCAAAAGTTGTGGGACTGGACGCATTATAAATAGAAAGGGACACTAGCATTCAAACAATGGGTCTAGTCTGTTTGATAGAATATGCCACGTCTAAACATAATGGGACATATATATTACTTACCTTCCTGTTCATGATTTACAAAATTGGGTCCTGCAGCAATTGATTTTGATTCTAGCATCTCTTTTGCTAGTGTTATAATGCTAAGTTAGAGCATCAAATTATATAAAATATTTTGTATAAGGATTAGAGTACCTTTTAAGTGCTCTTTTTAATTAAAATTTATTTTTTCCTGATAAAAAAGAAGTAGAATTTACTCAAAAGAGAAAACTCATCGGTTTAAAATGTTCATTGGAACTTGAATTTTTACATGGTACTATTTAATTTTTGAAATAGATGAAAATGGAAGATAATATTGAGAGTAGAATGAAAAGGATGAAGGGCTTGAGAAAGGAAAAGTTGAAGGAAGAAAAATGAGCAACGATGCAATTTTTTTTTTTTCTCTGATTACTATAATAGTCATTTATTAAGTTTTATTTTGGGGACTTGATAGAATTAAGGAATGGTGAAGTGTGTATGTACGGGGTAAGTCTTCCTCCAAGGAGTTAAGTAAGAAGACGTGGAAAGGGTTCTAGGTTAACCCAGAGCTTCCTAGTTAGAACCTTCACGTTGCCATGAATGAAGTTCGCGCCGACGTTAATGGTCCATTGAAGGAGGTCGAGACAATCCAAAACTCAAAGGTGTACTTAATTAAATTTTCATAATAAATCAAAAATAAAATTTACAAAAAATGAAATATTTTGATCATATCACTAAAATTATATTTAATCTTTAATGAAACTTTAAAAAGTCATGTAACTTGGTTAAATATTACACCTATTCAATCCAATGGCGATGAATTATTTTATATTGCTTAAAAACCGGGTTCGCGTATCTAAAATTAAACAAATAAAGGTTCTTTATATCTACTTTATTCACTGTAACTGTAACTAGGTTTTGATCCCTACATATGCATGATTTTTTTTATTATATTTTAAAGAAAAATAATAAATAATTATTATATTTAAAAATATAATTATTTATATAATTTTATTAAGCGTTATAATTATACTACTAATAATATTAATAACATAAATATATTAATAATAACAACAATAATAATAATATATATTAAATATAGTAATATAGAATAGTGATACTAGTAGTAATATATAATAATAATATTAATAGATTACATATTAATATTGCTAATAATAATAATAATAATTTTATAATTTTTAATAATATTAATAAATTTTACTAATAATTCTAATAATAATATTAATAAATATAATAATAATAATAATATATCATATATAATATTAGTAATTTAACCACTAATAACATATATATTAATAAAAATAATAATAATTGTAATATTTCTTTTTATAAAATTTATAATAATAATATTACTAATAATTATAAATAATAATAATACTTATAGTAATATCAAATATAATAATACTAATTTTTCTAGTTAATATATTATACATTAATATTACAAATAGTACTAACAATAATAATATTACTAATAATATTATAAATTTAATAATAAAATATATAATAATTACATGAATAAATTATATATATTAATATTGCTAATAATAATAATAAATGTTAATAATATTAATATATTTATTAATAACAATAACAATAATAATAAATTTGACTAATAATTCTAACAATAATTAGTAAAAGTACTAATAAAAGTAACCATAATAATACTACTATAGTATATGTATTAGTTTTAGTAATAGTTCTAATAATAATATTAATAATTTTACTACTAATAATATTAATAAATTTAACAATAATAATAATATATATTATATAGTAGTAATATAATAGTAATAATACTTATAATAATAGTAATAATACTAATATTAATAATTTTATCACTAATAATACATATAATAATAATTATTATAATGATAATAATATCTAATACCGATAATAATTGTAATATTATTTTAATAAAATATATAATAACAATAATACTTAATATCACATATAATAATATTACTTATAATAAATATTATAGTTAAAATCATAAATAAAAAAATAAAAAATAAAAACAAATTGGATGTTGCTGGATTTGAAGTCGGGTCTTGCAGATCAAATAATAAGAAAATGACTAAATAATTATAAATGTATATACTATCAATTATGTAACAATTTTAATAGTATATTTTTTTTTATAGATAATAGATAATAAATAATAGATTATTTAACTATAAATAAGTAATATTTTTTTATATAATTTTTAAAAATTAATATAATAGATTTTATATTGACTTTAGTAGTTATTTATACTATTTTGGTTATTAACACGTGTTTGATGTAAATAGTGACATTAATTGATGGATGTGTGGTTAGAATTGGATTATTGTTTGATAGACTAACTTTAAATAAAAAAAAATGTTTGATAAGGTATTATTGCAAAATACAATTTTTTTTCTGTTTTCATTTAAATTTAGATTATGAAAATTATTATTATTATTTTCAAATAAATAATTTATTTATATAATTATATTTTAAGTGTTATAATTGTGTAATTATTTATATATTTAAAATATTTAAAAATGATAATAATATTATATTATATTAATAATAATTCAACTAATAACAATAATATCAATATTAAAAGAATATTATTATATGCTTAAAATTTATAATTAAAAATTAAAATTATATATTATATTAAAATAAAATGCACATACCAATATCATTGTTAAAATAAATGTAGATATATTATTTATTATGGATTCCATACAACATAAAATTTCAAAACATAAATGATGATAAAATTTGTTAACAAAAACATAAAGATAAACACTTAAATCAATATATATATATATATATTGGTATTTCCTCAATGAGGATAATGACATTTTGATACTCTATTATACTTACAACTCTTAAAACTTGTTTACAGGCTTGAGCGAAGAATATTTTAAATGTAGATCTTCCCTATTTAGACAATGAGGGAATAATCTTTTACATTTGGATCTTCTCCCTTTAGACAATGAGAGATTTGATTCCAACCATCAAGAGCATTCAAGTCAACACAAGGATCTTGTCACTTATCCAAAGGTCCACGTGCCGGATCCCATAAGAACATTATTTTTTTTAAAAGCTCATATCGTTTGTTAAATTGAAGTAACATCATCTCAAATTGTCATGTGTCAAAATTTGGTTCAACAACTCTTCCAAATCTATATCATATTCTACACTAGAATCTTTATGTTCTTCAAATTTTACATCAACCTCACTTTTTGCTATCAAATCCTATTTTTGGGTGCACGTAAATAATGGAAGAATAAGTAGTATTGAAACACAATCTAGCTTGTATTGAAGCAAAGTCTGAAACAACAACTACAAGAACTCTGAAATCTGGAAACTAAACCATCAAGAACTCGAACTGTGCAGAGAGAATTCTACAGTTATCTAATAAATTGAAACTAAAACTAAAACTAAGTAATTGGAACCGTGCTTCTATGAGTCCTGAAGTAAGTATTATATAGGACTAAGTATGAAGTTGAAACTAAAAACTTGTTGCAACAGGTCAGAACTACAATGATGTTCAAATTAACTATACTAACTCACTAGACCAGATACTCAGGTAACATGTTTCCAAGTCAAGTGACCATTCCTGCTTTCAAAGCTTTAGTTGTAGTGACCAGTGTTGTTGAAAATAAGCCATGACAACGTCATGGCGGAAGCCAGTAGCGGTTTCCTGGCTAGCTACCATAACAAGGCGAAGGCAAATCGTGTTTTTCGTGGTGGCCCATGGCGGCCGCTTTGGGCATAGCGGGTGGCGGTGGAGAAGTGGTCGTGGCAAAAAAATCAGACGGAATAAAAAAAAAAATCTTGAATGGAGGAGAAGAGAAGAAAGAGGAGTAGCGACGACATGTATGGGTAGGAGGAAGAAGATGACCTTCAAAAATCTAATTGCATCTTCTGATTCATTTAAAAATTGGGCTTGGCCCACAAACCTTTATTTTCCCAACTTGCATGATTTGTTCCCTGCTTATTTTACTCTTCTACCCTAACTTCAGTCACCTAACCTAATGTGTAGAAGACTATTTCCTTATTATTTTACCCTTTTACCCTAATTTCAGCCACCATTTTTATTCTTTAAAAACTGGGTCTGGCCCACTAAACATATATTTAACCTAACCTACCTACAAAACTTCCTTCATTCTTTATTATTTTATTCAGCACCAACAACAATTATTATTCTTTTAATTTTGTAACCAAAAGCTTCTAATGCTTCCCGCCTACCTAACTTCTTTCCCAACCCAATTGTCCCTACTAGCCACTACAGTCGTCGTCGCTGGCCACCATCGCCACTGGCCACCACTGCCAAGTTTGTTTGTTTTTTTTTATAATTTTTTATATATATATTTTTCTATTTGTGTACTTTCACTAAATTGTTTTACGAAAAATATACCTATTTTCTAGCAACAATAATGGTTAATGATAAGGATCCTTCGAGAACATCTCATAGGAGTGACCCAAGTTGGAAACATTGTCATCTAATGGATGAATCAAATTTAAATACTACTATTTACAATTATTGTGGGAAAGTTATGAAAGGAGGAGTTACTAGAGCAAAAGAACATATCATGGCAAAGAAGGGCAATGTTGCTGCTTGCACCAAGACTCCGAAAAATGTGAGAAAAGAACTTTATAAATTATACAAAGAAAAAGCAGACAATTCCTCCATCAACCTTAGATATACTGTAGCCAATGATAACCATGAGAGTGAAGATGAGGTTGAAATTTCCAAGCTAGTAATGATAAAGGGACAAATAGCAGTGGAAGAAAAGGACCAATGGATATGTTTTGTAGAAATCTAGTCGTTGCAATACAGAAGAGAAAAAAGAAGAAGGAAAAACTAAGACAAGCTAACATCAAAGAGGCATGTGAAAAAAATTAAGGGTCTCGGTTCATCAATATACTGGTCGATTTTGGTACCAAGTATGATTGATGCCATAGGTGCTTATAGACCTAATTTACCTGCTCCTAGTTATCATGAAATCAGAGTTCCACTTCTCAACAGGGAAGTTGAGTACATTGAGAAGTTGTTGCAAGATCATAAATTGCAATGAAGCAACCATGGTTATTTTATTATGTCAAATGCATGGACCAACCTAGAGCAATGATGCTTGATTAACTTTTTGGTGAGCTCCCCTGCAGGGACAATGTTTGCAAGTCCATTGAAGATTCAAACTTTGTGAAGACAGGAGAAAAACTCTTCGAGATGCTTTATTCTCTGATGGAGGAGATTGGAGAAGAAAATGTTGTTCAAGTTATAATAGATAATGGGAGTAATTATGTGTTGGCTGGTACGTTTTTAGAAGAGAAAATACTTCATCTCTATTGGACTTCTTGTGCTTCCCATTGTATAGATTTAATGCTTAAAGACATTGGAAAGCTTCCTTTGATAAAGAAGATAATTCAAAGAGGAGTTAGTCTTGTTGGCTTTATCTATAGCCATTCTAGTACCTTGAGTCTGTTGAGACAATTTAAAAACAAAAGGGAATTAGTAAGATGTGTCATTACAAGGTTTGCTACCTCTTATTTATCATTACAATGGTTGCATCAAGAGAAGGGAAATTTGAGAAAGATGTTCACTTTTGATGAATGAAGCAATAATAGGCTATCTAAGGAATCTAAGGGGAGGGAGGCTACAAAATTTGTTCTTATGCCTTCATTTTGGAATTAAGTAGTGTTTACTATCAAAGTCATGACTCTCTTGTTCATGTGTTTCGTCTAATGGATAGGGAAAGAAAAGCAGTTATGGGTTATATATATGAAGCAACGGAGAAAGCCAAGGAAATAATAATGAATTCATTCAACAAAGATGAAAGTAAATACAATGATGTATTTACAATGATTGATAACAGATGGAAATGTCAACTTCATCTCCCCTTGCAAGCTGTTGGTCACTTTTTTAACCCAGGGTTCTTTTATTCCAACCCAGACATGGAATATGATTTGAAAATTACAAATGGATTATATGATTGTATCAGGAGGTTGGTGCCAAGTAAAGATGTGCAACAAATATTTTTAACTAAGTTGCCTCTTTATAAGAGTGCAAATGGACTCTTTGGTGATGATTTTACAAAATAATCAAGGAAGACCACAACCTTAGGTGAGACACTTATACACTTTGTAAATTGTGCTAAGATATAATAGTTATATTCTAAGTTAGTTTCTTTGATTGTATAGCTCAATGGTAAAAGAATTATGGGCATGTACCTCCCAACTTACAAAAGCTAGCAATCAAGATTTTAAGTTTGACATGTAGTTCATCAGGATGTGAGCGAAATTGAAGTATTTTTTAGTAAGTAATAAGACATGACACATTTCATTATTATCTTGTAAAGTGTAGATAGAAATTAATTCACATATTAATTATTCATAATGCAAATTCATTCAAAGAAAAGGAATAGGCTGGACCACAGAAGGTTGCATGATTTGGTTTATGTTGGGTGTCCCACATCGACTAAAGATAAGGCAATTACATAATATTTAAGTGAGGTGCAAACCTTAGCTTACAAGCTGGTTTTGTGGGGTTGAGTTAGGCTTAAAACTCACTTTCTAACATGTGTGATGAATGCCTCCTTGTTAGTTATACACCCACATTTCCTGACCGTTGTACTATCTAGACTATAAACGACTAACTTATTAACTATCTAGACTCTGACGGCTAGTGCATTAACCACTCACAACGGCTAGTTTCTTACAACAGCTAGTTACCCGTAATGGTTAATACATTTAAGTTTATTAAAAACCCAACACTCCTTGCCCCTTTTTTTCATCGTTTGCAAGCATGCAATGTTATTCCAAGCATCCTCATTTTCAGGATCAAGTTGAATTACGCGAGTAAACGCATCTAGAGCCTTTCCTGGATCCGGAGCCTTCAATGCAGGAGTCCCAAGTCCAAACCAACCATCACGATCCATTGAGTTCATTGCAAGTGCAGACTCCCACAAAATTATAGGTGTGTAATAGTCTCCTCTTTTGCATGCACTTTTAGCCATAGAACGCTTTGCTCTATAAGACCTATTGTTTGAAACTTGCAGAGCTTTCTCAAAGAATGCATCATCCTCTGTAATGTCACCCAGGGAACACCATAAGCTGGGGTCATTTGGTGTTTCCGAAAGTCGCTTCTTGATTAGTTCAACAGCTTCTGCTCTCTTGCCCCCGAAGAACTGTAACACTTTATTAGTTTATACCATAATTCTAATTCTTCAAACTCCATCGTTGCCTCCCCTATCAAATGGCATTTTGCCCAAAGTGACCCATATACCTTCTTCAATTCAAGAATACTAGGCATATAAACAGCATAACTAAAAGCAATTCTATCAGCTATTGCTGGAGAAGGCTCATAAATATGTTTAACCAAGTTATCCATCATCAGCAAGGCACGCTGCTTAGTTCGGGGACGGCTATCAGATAACTCCCATCGAATACGCAAAAAATCCGATAAACACCTGATAGTAAAGTAAAAGAAGTTATGGGAATCAATTGCTTCAATGTAAGGTGCCATTTCCCATAGTTGCAACTCATCACGGTGTGGGGAGATCTTGATCTCGATCAAAATGCAAAATGCCAGAATTACAGCTTGTTGAGTTGCTGTCAAAGTAGCAGTAACATGGCCACCATTTTCATCTTTAGGATTCAATATTTCCAGCCTCCAAATGAATGACAGAGACGTGTAAATCATCCTGCCAATAACTCTCAACTTGTTCGCGAGAACCAAACGTCTGCAAAGCTTCACCCATATACACATGCAAGAGATCAGACAAGGAGGAACACCGCTCATCCAAAACCCGCGCAAGCCACCACCAAAGGCTTTTCATCTCAACGTCTAAATCCTTCACCCGCATAAGCAACATCTTCGCAAAAACTATTTACTGAAGATTGGAGAACTTCCCAACCAAGTCAGAACCAGCAGATATAAGTTCATTCCGCACCCAATTGTCTCGTTCTTCGTCATCACCATCCAAACGCATAGGACATCTTGGTAGCTCTGCGCCTTTGAAGGGTCAGGTGAAATTGGCTTGAGTGAAGCCAAGAAACGCGGCCACTACGATGCACGTGACAAGCATGCCCCTACGTCGCTGTTCAACGGCGTCGCTGGCTGCGGCGGTGATGAAGCACTCAGCGTGATCAACCAAAAGAGGATAGAGGTGACCGGGGTCGCTGAGTGACGGTGAGTCAAGGGCGGCCAGTCGGAAAACAAGGTGAAAGGAGGGTTGGGAGGTGAGTGCTTGAATATAACTGCCACACTGAATCAAATCCAAGAGGTGCTTGATGGAATCATCCAAAGGATCACATTTCTGCAAGGCGCAAACTTGTTGTGGTTGCTCAGAATTGAGGGTGCAACGAATGAGGTGAAGTTCATAGCCGCGAATTGCAACAGCTTCTTCTTCAACCTTCAAAACTGCTAGTAGCAAGTTGCATTGATACTTGAAGTAATGATTGCTCCAAGCTAATCATGTGCTGAGTAATAATTTCCTCAACTGGACTGAACTTTGCATTGCATACTTCATCACAACACTGAAAATGAGCTCTCCAAACAGTAACCCTACAGTTCACAGCACAAGAACCTTAAAATTCACACTGCACTGAAATTTGAGCTGAAATGTTGACTCTTCACTTTCAAAACTAAATTCAAACTGAATTTGTATTTTTCAGAAAGCCTGCAAAATTTCATTTCTAAATCTACTTAATTCCACTCTGTTAACACATTTTCAGAAAATTAGCAATTTATTAAAGAAAATCTAAATATGAACTAAAACCGGGAAATAACAGCAAACTAAATCTCAAGAAGACAAAATTAGCCTAGAAAAACTCTACAAAACCGAGACTCGTCAATTATTATGTTAGTGATTAGTGAAGTGATTAGTAATAATGTAACTCCAAAGTAAGTTAATGCGTTACAATGCTTCCATTACACTCAAATTTTCCAGAACAATGAGAGTGGAAGTTTACAAGGGAAAGACAACTGCAAGAGCTCCCAATTAAGACACCAAAAGGGATAAAACCAAGATCCCTACCAAAATCAACAAAGGAAATGTAGAATGATTAAATCATAATTTATTGTACAACCAACCACATTGCATTCACTGTACTTCAGGGGAAAAAATAGGCTCCCTCAGCATACTGATCAAAATGTTGAGGATCGCTCATGAAGCTTGCTAGTCTATGATTATCTGCAAACCCTTTATACTTATTCCACCAAGTCATGTAACTGCTTTCCTTCAAGAAAATTTCTGGTGATACTTTATACATTTTGAGTGATTCATAAACATAGTTCTCAAATTCAAGCAACTTGCTTTTTGCCTCTTCATTCTCTTTCAAATTCTCCAACTGTTCACACAAAAGGAGAGCCTCTTCAAGCTTTGCCCAAAAGCAAGAATCAAATGTTAAAATCAATTCTGAATCACCTTCTTCTTTCTTATCTTCTTTCAGCCACTTCTCCAACACTGCATAATGTCTAGACCTTCCTTTAGCCTCATAGTCCTTACGACCTTTTGCATAGTATTCAGCAATTTCTAGGGGCTCAACCATTCTCCTATAGTTAGTTCCAGCAAAAAGCCAGCGAGTATGAAAAGCTGCAGCTTCTGTCTGAGGTTTCATCTCTGCCTCTTCAACTATGTCACTCCAGTAGTTTCTGAGGTTTTTCTGGCAGAAAACAACATCTTGGTCAATTGTTGAGAAGGCCTTTTTGAAGGAGTCATAGTAACCAACACCCAGACTTTTACAATGCTTATTGTACCATTCAAGTGTTGCCATGTTTGTCTTCATCACATTCAATTTCTTGGATGGATCAAATTTCCCCTTCTTCTGGAACATGAATTTATTCTCCAGTCTTTCCAACTTTGCTGCCAAAGCATTTATATCAATGTTCTGTTGTTGTAGCTCCTGTAAAATCAAATTCAGATAAGGTATTATGAAAAAATTTACTCACCAAATTCTGGTCTAGTTACACACAAGACTAACAAGATTTAGTGAGCATACATATGCAGAATCGTAGACATTGTTCTCTAATCAAATTTAGAATTTCAAGTCTTTAATGAAATATTTCATTCATCATATATTATCAAGTTCAAACTCTTAATTTAATAAGAACACGGCACTCATGGTATTGCTTATAAGTTCTGTTCTTATTTTAAATGCATGCGGCTTAGAACTTAAAAGATATTTAGCGACCTGCATATCTGACGTCAATTCTAGTGCTGCACACAACAGCAAATAGATACTTGCATTCAGTGAAGTAGAATTTGTCAAGTTAATCCCCCGTGGAGTAAAGTCCTTGCAAATTGCTTTACGTTTGAGATTTTCCACAAGTTTTCCATAATCTACTACTTCAAAACCTTTACTTTGATCATTGATAGAGCTCACAAGAAGTAGTTCCAAAACAGATTCGGGGTTCTCCAAACAAGTAGAACCTGAATCAGAACAGAAGAGAAATGTCCCAAAAGGCATGTAATCAGCTGGGTGGGGATTAAAATTCCTTAGAAGTGAGTCTTTGTAAGAGACAACATGTAGAAAGCAAGAACTCCATGTAGAACTTCGTGATATGGCTTCCTGCAACTTTTTGTCACCAATAAGGGGAGAACCAAAGGTGATGCAGAGAGGACGTTTCTTTCCTGAACCAATGCTCTCTAAAAGCAACATAGTAAAGAGAGAAGCAATTGCTCCTCCAACACCATGTCCAGTAACAATCAATGGATGGGAGCTATTAACCTGCATCAGTATTACCATTGTTACAAGGGCTCACATAGGAAGAACAATAAATTCTAAGGAAATTAAAGAAACAAAGTACGTTTGCTTTCAACTTTCAAAAATTATTTAGTTTTCAAAAAAAGTAAAGATGACAGAACAAATATTCACACTAAGTCCATGACTCACACCTAATGACTCACTCTTGAGCTGGGACTATAAATCAGAAGAAGAGGATACAGTTCCCCTTCAGTTTTTCTGCTTTTAAAAACACTTGTCCCAGAAACAAATTTCAAAACTTGATACATTGTGGATGAAAATTTGGTCATTGGGAAACTAGCTTTTAAAAGCAAAAGTAAGATGAAAATCAATCTAATCCTTAAACTCCACACGTCACTTTATGTTACAACCATGAATTGTCATATAATTGAAAATTGTCAAATTTTGAAATAATTACATCAAAAGGTCATTGTATTAGTAAATGATTAAGTAAAATTAAACTCATCTCTACTTATAGTGATCCTATCTGACTCATGCAGAATTGTCTCGGGTAAAGGAAGTTACCCATGATCTTTACCAAAATGCCTCTCTAGACTTGTAGCACAAATTTTGTCATGCGGGCCACACAAGAAATTCAATATCTCAATCAATCTATTGTGTTCAGATTGCAATTTTTCAAATAGAAACCACAAAAATAATGAAAGGGGAAGGAGAAGATGTACCTTGGACTTCAACTCATCAAGCTCGTCAAGATTATCAATGAATAGCGAAACTGCAGACCCATTAACGGAGAACTCCGGAATTTTCTTGGTACATAGAAACTCAAAGCGGTGGAAGTTATTCTTCTCCTTGAGATCAGAAGAAGAAACCAATTTCTGATAAAGATCAAAATCATTGTTGATCTCAAACACCACAACCATCCCATCCAATTCCTCACGAACTTTCCAGAACAATCCGTTCCCCATGTGTGGAACCACATCTTCATCACGTGAGGAGATAGCATCCCATGCTTTTAGAAGAAGATGAGAGCTTGTCACAAAGTGTGCTTGCACAACTCCACTGTTAAATCTGCAATCACAACAAATTCACAACACAAAGTTAATTAGAGACAAACAAACAAACATGTTGGTTACGACTCTAAGTAATGAAATCTAAACCTAACTCAACCCTATAAAATCGACTTATAAGATGTGGTATATTTTTTCTTTTGATTTTTACTTTTGATTTATTTATTTATTAGTTTGTTTCCTTTTTTTCTGGTATCAGAGCCATGATTTAGTGCCTATACTAGCGAAATTTATGAAATTTGATGCTGGTTGAGTCTATTGTTCCACTCAACTCACTATTAGACCAATAATTAATGTTTAATCTCACGTTCAAGATATATATATCTCAGCAGCATGAAACTCTGTATTAGAGATCCATATCGATGAGAGATAAGACAAGTTTATAATATACTAACGGATGCAAACCTCACCTTACAAGTCGGTTTTGTAAAGTTGAGTTAGGTTTAAAATCCACTTCTTAACATATTCAATTCAAGTGTTTCAAGTTTACGACTTTTGAAACAAAAAACAGAACCCAAGAAACAAAATTGAGTGTAGGAAGAGTTAAGTTGTGACATACAATTGAATAAGGTTCACGGTGGTTGTGTGAGTGAGAAAGTTGAAAGGAGGTATGAGAGGTGTAAAGAAGAGGAGAATTGAGTTCAAGATGAATGAAAATTGCAAAATTTAAATGAAAGTGAATAGCGGAAACTGTTTGAAAGATCCATTGCAAGGAAAGAAAAAAACAAGAGTTGAGAGAGATTTTCTCATATATGAGTTAAGCTTAAAATCCGCTTTGTAAGAGATTCAATTCAAGTGTTTCAAGTTTATGACTTTTGAAACAAAACCCAAGAAACAAAATTGAGTGTAGGAAGAGTTATGTTGTGACATACTTAGTAAGGTTCATGGTGGTTGTGAGTTAGAAAGTTGAAAGGAGTATGAGAGCTGTAAAGAAGAGGAGAAATGAGTGCAAGATGAATGAAAATTGTGAAGTTTAAAAGAAAGTGAATAGTGGAAACTGTGTGGGAGACCAATTGCAAGCAAAGAAGTAGAGTTTAGCAAGTCAACGAAGAAGCACGTCAACATTAGCATATACCACAAATGACTGAGGGATTTTCTCGGACATGTCGTGTGTTGTTCACACATTCGATTGTTTTAACCTATTTTAACATATTTGATGTTGAAATGAATTCCCATTTTTTTATAATGTAGTTGAACTCAATAGTTGAATACTTAGTACTATCAGTTTAGATAGTGCAAAAATACTATTTTTCGGTAAAACTAGAAAGTATCTTCTTTATATACTCTTGGTATAAACATTAGACTGGTGCCGATAAAGAAAAAGTATAAAAATTAGACTGGCAAAGTTAGTACGGTAAGAATAGCAAATAAATATATTAATAGAAACCCGTTTTAATTTATGCATTGAGAAGGAAGTTTATGCATTGTGTTGTGACTGTTATAATTTATATATTATAATTTAATTATATTTCTAGTTAATGTTCCACATTATTCATTATTCATCATCTAACAGCTTGAAGTTTTGGATGATTAATCCTTGAAACAGTACATGCCAATCTGCACGTTATCCTACCTTTCAAGTTTCATTGTAGTCTTTTAATGTTCTAGATGAACCTTTTTGTGACAGTCAAATCAAATGGAGATTATATAAGTTTATCCTACCAAACATATTAATTAAACGCGTTTAATAACAAGAGAAAGCCAAATGAATACAGAGCTTTTAACTAACCTCTGATACTTAGCTCCAGAAATGTCCTTCTGCTCATATTTTATCGAGGAAAGTCTATCTGAAACCTGTTCACTATTTGTACGTATCATTTTCACAGCTTCGGGGTGAAGACTTGTTCCTTCACGACCCTGTTAATTGTCATTCCAAAAATAAAAACCAGAATACTCCTTTATTCAATATGTCATGTTCGTGAAATTTCATTTTCAAGACTACGAAACGTCTTCAGTTCAGGACACAACTTCACTTAACAATATTTGATGTCTATACATGAATCAAACTAGGTGGTGTAAATATCACATAGTATTGGGTTGAATAAGCTGTATTTTAGTACATAACCTAAACCTTAATTGGATTGATTCAAAGTAGAGGTATTCATGGATGGGTTTGGATCAAAACTGAAATATTAAATTTTCATTGGTTTAGATTAATT
>Ga0214544_1005504_pt1 | contig 24467 bp, 7 predicted proteins | sample CNSS3metaG_FD_160074 | JGI IMG/M metagenome (GOLD analysis project Ga0214544, IMG submission 160074) | Root nodule microbial communities from cowpea collected in UCLA plant growth center, Los Angeles, California, USA - CNSS3 | ecosystem: Host-associated > Plants > Roots > Nodule | place: USA... | reverse complement strand
CTTGTCAAGTGCTTTCCATAGAGTCTTTAAAATGTGTTTTTCTTGTTTTAGTCTTGTTAAAAGTTTTGTCTCAAACTTTTCTTCTTTAGAGTTTAGCTTTCCTTGTTTTTGTGCTTTTCTTGCTTGTTACTAAGTGTTCTTTGTTTTTTCTTAATAGTTTTCTTTTCTTGAAACTCTTGGGATGTTGTGGCCGAATCACTTGTCTTGCATTTGAAAGGTTTTGAACAAGTTTTTAAAAGTGTTTGCTTCACTCCTTTGGTGGATTTTGAGTGCTAGCCTTGCCTTGTTACTTTGGGAGAGTGATCTAAACACTTGGGTTACATTTTGGGTTGGATTTGGTCTTGGTTTTCATGTTGTCTAACCCTAATTCATTTATTTTGTCTTGGATTTGAGTGTTTTGTTGTAGGAATCATGGCAAGTTCATCAAATGTACCTACTCCAAACAAAAACAATACATTGATGAGATTGCTTCGGGATTTGGAGTTGTCTAGGAAAGAGTCCTTTGAACAATTGAGAAAAGAAAAGGAGCAAAGTGACCTAAGAATCCAAGAGCACATTCAAAGGCTTGAAGCTAAAGAGCAAGAAAGAGAGGCTAGGAAAAGAGGGCATTCTAGGCGCAACCCATCACAAGAGAAGCAAACTCCAAAGATTCCTAAGTTCAAAGGAGAAAATGACCCAAACATCTACATTGAGTGGGAACCAAAAGTGGACCAAATTTTTACCATTCATGTAGTTAGTGATCAAAAGCAAGTAGATTTGGTAGTCTTAGAGTTTGAGGATTATACCATGACTTGGTGGCCTCAATTATGTATGGACAATATTAACCAAGAGTCACTCGCGACTTCTTGCAAGGACCTTAAAAATTTGATGCGCGCTAGATTTGTTCCTTCCTACTATAGGAGGGAGACTCTTTTGAACCTCCAAATGCTTCAACAAGGGTCCATGTGTGTGGATGAATATTACAAGTTAATGGAGTCCATGCTTCTAAAAGTAGGACTCCAATTTGAAAGTGAAGAGGAAAAGGTAGCTAGATTTGTGAGTGGGTTAAGGAGGGACATACAAGATTTAGTAGAGTTATATGAGTACTCCTTTCTTGACAAAGTTTTACATTTGGCCATCAAAGTTGAAACTCAATTGAAAAAGAAAAAAGAGGCCAAGAGGAGTGGTTTATACAATGACTACTATTCTAGTACTTGGAAAGGTAAAGAAAGAAAACATGATAAATCACCACCCAAGAGTTCCCAAGACCCATCTCCTAGGACTAATTCGTCTAGTCCTTCTAATGAAACTCCTAATTCTTCTCAAGGTACAAGGACAAGTTCTATAAAATGTATTAAGTGTTTGGGATAGGGGCACATAACTTCAAATTTTCCTACCAAAAGAACCATGGCCTTAAACCTTAAAAGAGAAGTAGAGAGTGAAAATTCTTCTCCCCCTTCCCCCAAAAGTACTTCTTCCCACACTTCTTCTTAAAGTGAAAGGATTAAAACCCTTGAAGGTGGATTGTTAATGATAAGGCACCAAGACAAGTTTCCAAGGAACTTGACTCTTCTCAAAGGCAAAACATTTTTCATTCAAGGTGTCATATCAATGACAAATTATGTCCCCTCCTCAGAGATAATGGAAGTTGTGTAAATGTGGCTAGCACAAGGGTTGTGGATAAGCTTGGCTTGAAAACTATCCCTCTTGCCAAGCCCTACAAGCTATAATAGCTTAAGGAAGAAGACATTAAAGTAACTCAACAAGTCCTCATTAACTTTTCAATTGTGACATTAAAGTAACCCAACCAAGGATGGAGGCACATGCTTAAGAAGACTAAGCATGTTTAGAAAGGAAGTTCACTAATCCTTCATCCCTTTCATTTGTGTTTGTTATTTTTGATTCCCAAACTTGACTTAGTTGAATCGACTTTAGTTGATTTGTTGACCTTTGACTAGGTTTGACTTGTTGATTATAGTTGACTTCACTTAAGCCAATAATTTAAAAAGTCATAATTTTACATCATTTTAATAATTAAGCTGAAAAATAAATTGAGGACATAATTGTAATCTTGATATCACCCTCAAACCAACACATAACAGAGATGATTTAAAAATAAAAGAATTACCCTCTTCCTTCCCCTCTCTCCCCCTCAAGGTTGATTGAATGGAGAGGAACAGGATGAGATCAAGTGGATTACAGTGTGAAGTTTGTGTTGTTCACTTTCAGTGGATTAAAGGTGAAAGTGGGTGGATTAAGAGTACACTTTGTTAAAGTTTGTGAGTGATTTGATCGATGTGATAGATTACAAATTATATTTAAATCAAAGAAAAACAAGATTACCAAATTGTACTTTATTTTAAAAATAATTAAAAATAATTATTATATAAGTTTGATTTATCGTAGAAAAAATATGAAAATATGTATAAATGAAAGTAACATATTTTAATAAAAAATATTTAAAAGATAATGTAATAAAAAAATTTATAATTAAAAATTACTTTTTAAACATTATTTTATAACACTTTTCAATTTTTTGTTATTTTTATATCGTTTTCATAAATATGCTCAAAAATAAATTGCGTGCATAATTGTAATCTTGATATCACGCTCAAACCATTGCATAACAGAGATGATTGAAAAATGGAGGAATTTCCCTTTTCCTTCCCTCTCTCCCTCATCATTTATTGGAGGGAGAGGGATATCATGAATTCAAGTGGATCAGGGTGTGAAGCTTGTATTGTTCACTTTAAGGGGATTAAATACGAAGGTGAGTGGATTTAAAGTAAATTTTGATGAAGTTTGTTAGTGATTTGATGGATGTGATAGATTAAAAATTATATTTAAATCATAAAAAACAAAATTACCAAATTATACTTTATTTTAAAAATAATTAAAAATTATCATTATATAGGTTTGATTTATCGTAGAAAAAAATATGAAAATGTATAAATGAAAGTAACATATTTTAATAAAAAAATATTTAAAAGATAATGAAATAAAAATTTTATAATTAAAAATTACTTGTTAAACCTTACTTTATAACAATTTTAAAATTTTCGTAATTAATTATTTTTCTAAAAATAATTTAAAAACTCATAATTTTACATCATTTTAATAATTAAGCTGAAAAATAAATTGAGGACATAATTGTAATCTTGATATCACCCTCAAACCAACACATAACAGCGATGATTTAAAAATAAAAGAATTACCCTCTTCCTTCCCCTCTCTCCCCCTCAAGGTTGATTGAATGGAGAGGAACAATTTGTGTTGTTGAATTTGAGTGAATTAAAGGTGAAAGTGGGTGGATTAAGAGTAAAGTTTGTTAAAATTTGTGAGTGAGTTTATGGATCTCATAGATTAAAAATTATATTTAAATCATAAAAAAACAAGATTACCAAATTGTACATTAATTTAAAAATTATTATTATATAAGTTTGATTTATCGTAGAAAAAATATGAAAATGTATAAATGAAAGGAACATATTTTAATAAAAAAATATTTAAAGGATAATGTAATAAAAAAAATTATAATTAAAATATAATTTTTAAACATTATTCTATAACAATTTTCTAATTTTTGTTCTTTTTATATCGTTTTCATAATTATGCTAAACAATAAATTGTGTACATAATTGTCATCTTGATATCACCCTCAAACCATTGCATAACATACATGATTGAAAAATAGAGGAATTTCCCTCTTCCTTCCCTCTCTCTCCCTCATCATTTATTGGAGGGAGAGGGATAAGATGAATTCAAGTGGATTAGAGTGTGAAGCTTGTCTTCTTCACTTTAAGGGGGTTAAAGGTGAATGTTAGTGGATTTAAAGTAAAGTTTGGTGAAGTTTGCGAGTGATTTGATGGATGTGATAGATTAAAAATTATATTTAAATCATAAAAAAACAAAATTACCAAATTATACTATTTTAAAAATAATTAAAAATTATCATTATATAAGTTTCATTAATCGTAGAAAAAATATGAAAATGTATAAATGAAAGTAACATATTTTAATAAAACAATATTTAAAAGATAATGTAATAAAAAAATTTATAGTTAAAAATTACTTTTTAAACCTTGATTTATAACAATTTTCAAATTTTCGTTATTAATTATTTTTCTAAAAATAATTTAAAAAGTCATATGTTTACATTATTTTAATAATTAAGCTGAAAAATAAATTGAGAACATAATTGTAATCTTGATATCACCCTCAAACCAAGACATAACAGAGATGACTTAAAAATAAAAGAATTTCCCTCTTCCTTCCCCTCTCTCCCTCAAGGTTGTTTAAATGGAGAGGGAGAGGATGAGATCAAATGGATTCCAGTGTGAAGTTTGTGTTGTTTACTTTAAGTGGATTAAAGGTGAAAATAGGGGGATTAAGAGTATACTTTGTTAAAGTTTGTGAGTGATTTGATCGATGTGATAGATTAAAAATTATATTTAAATCAAAGAAAAACAAGATTACCAAATTGTACTTTAATTTAAAAATTATTATTATATAAGTTAGATTTATCGTAGAAAAAATATGAAAATGTATAAATGAAAGTAACATATTTTAACAAAAAAATATTTAAAAGATAATGTAATATAAAAATTATAATTAAAAATTACTTTTTAAACATTATTCTATAACACTTTTCAATTTTTTGTTATTTTTACACCCTTTTCATAATTATGCTAAAAAGAAAATTGTGGACATAATTGTAATATTGATATCACCCTCACACCAAGACATAACAGATGTGAATTAAAAATAGAAGAATTTCTCTCTTCCTTCCACTCTCTCCCTCAAGGTTGATTGGATGGAGATGGAGAGGATGACAACAAGTGGATAACCGTGTGAAGTTTGTGTTGTTCACTTTAAGTAGATTAAAGGTGAAAGTGGGTGGATTAAGAGTAAAGTTTGTTAAAATTTGTGAGTGATTTGAAGGATATGATAAATTAAAAATTATATTTAAATCATAAAAAAACAAGAATACCAAATTGTACTTTATTTTAAAAGTAATTAAAAAATATCATTATATAAGGTTGACTTATCGTAGAAAAAATATGAAAATGTATAAATGAAAGTAACATATTTGAATAAAAAAATATTTAAAAGATAATGTAATAAAAAAATTTCTAATTAAAATATACTTTTCAAACCTTATTTTATAACAATTTTCAAATTTTCGGTATTAATTATTTTTGTAAAAATAATTTAAAAAGTCATATTTTTACATCAATTTCATAATTAAGCTGAAAAATAAATTACGGACATAATTGTAATCTTTCACCGTCAAACGAAAACATAACAGAGATGATTTAAAAATAGAAGAAAATCTCTCTTCGTTCCCCTTTCTCTCCCTCAAGGTTGATCGGATGGAAAGGGAGAGGATGACATCAAGTGGATGAGAGTGTGAAGCTTGTGTTGTTCACTTTAAGTGAATTAAAGGTGAAAGTGGGTGGATTTAGACTAAAGTTTGTTAAAGTTAATGAGTGATTTTGATGGATGTGATAGATAAAAAATTATATTTAAATCATAAAAAAACAAGATTACCAAATTGTAGTTTATTTTAAAAATAATTCAAAAATTATCATTATATAAGTTTGATTTATCGTAGAAAAAATATGAAAATGTATAAATGAAAGTAACATATTTTAATAAAAAAATATTTAAAAGATAATGTAATAAAAAATTTTATAATTAAAAATTAATTTTTAAACCTTATTTTATAACAATTTTCAAATTTTCGTTCTTAATTATTTTTGTAAAAGTAATTTGAAAAGTCATATTTTTAGATCATTTTAATAATTAAGTTGACAAAAAATAAATTGCTGACATAATTGTAATATTGATATCACCCTCAAACCAAGACATAACAGAAATTATTTAAAAATAGAAGAATTTTTCTCTTCCTTCCCCTTTCTTTCCCTCAAGGTTGATCGGATGGAAAGGGAGAGGATGAGATCAAGTGGATTAGAGTGTGAAGTTTGTGTTGTTCACTTTAAGTGGATTAAAGGTGAAACTGGGTGGATTAGGAGTAAGTTTGTTAAAGTTTGTGAGTGATTTGATGAATGTGATAGATTAAAAATTATATTTAAATCAAAGAAAAACAAGGTTACCAAATTGTACTTTATTTTATATATAAATAAAAATTATCATTTATATAAGTTTGATTTATCGTAGAAAATATATGAAAATGTATAAATCAAAGTAACATATTTTAATAAAAAAAATATTTAAAAGATAATGTAATAAAAAAATTTATAATTAAAAGTTACTTTTTAAACCTTATTTTATAACAATTTTCAAATTTTCATTATTAATTATTTTTGCTAAAGTAATTTGAAAAGTCATATTTTTACATTATTTTCATTATTAAGTTGACAAAAAATAAATTGCAGCCATAATTGTAATATTGATATCACCCTCACACCAAGACATAACAGATGTGATTTAAAAATAGAAGAACTTCCCTCTTCCTTCCCCTCTCCCTCCCTCAAGGTTGATCGGATGGAAAGGGAGAGGATGACATCTAGCGGATTAGAGTGTGAAGTTTTTGTTGTTCACTTTAAGTGGATTAAAGGTGAAAGTGGGTGGATTTAGAGTAATGTTTGTTAAAATTTGGGAGTGATTTGATGGATGTGATAGATTAAAAATTATATTTAAATCATAAAAAACAAGATTACCAAATTGTACTTTATTTCAAAAATAATTAAAAATTATCATTATATAAGTTTGATTTATCGTAGAAAAAATATGAAAATGTATAAATGAAAGTAACATATTTTAATAAAAAAAGATTTAAAAGATAATGTAATAAAAAGTTTAATAATTGAAAATTACTTTTTAATCCTTATCTCATAACAATTTTCAAATTTTCGTTATTAATTATTTTTGTAAAAGTAATTTGAAAATTCATATTTTTACATCATTTTCATAATTAAACTAAATAATAAATTGCGGACATAATTATAATCTTGATATCACCCTCAAATCAAGACATAACAGAGATGATTTAAAAATAGAAGAATTTCCCTTTTCCTTAACCCCACTCTCACGCTCAAGGTTGATCGAATGGAATGGGAGAGGATGGCATCAAGTGGATTACAGTGTGAAGTTTGTGTTGTTCACTTTAAGTGGATTAAAGGTGAAACTGGGTGGATTAGGAGTAAGTTTGTTAATGTTTGTGAGTGATTTGATGGATGTGATGGATTAAAAATTATATTTAAATAAAAGAAAAACAACGTTACCAAATTGTACTTTATTTTATAAATAATTAAAGATTATCACTATATAAGTTTGATTTATCGTAGAAAAAAAAATGAAAATATATAAATGAAAGCAACATATTTTAATAAAAAAATATTTAAAAGATAATGTAATAAGAAATTTTATAATTAAAAAATAATTTTTAAACCTTATTTTATAAAAAAATTTATATTTTCGTTATTTGTATATCATTTTCATAATTAAGCTAAGAAATAAATTATGGACATAATTGTAATCGTGATATCATCCTCAAAACATTGCATAACAAACATGATTGAAAAATAGAGGAATTTTCCTCTTCCTTCCCCCTCTGTCTTCCTCATCGTTGATTGGAGGGAGAGAGATAGGATGAATTCAAGTAGATTAGAGTGTGAAGCTTATCTTCTTCACTTTAAGGGAATTAACGGTGAAAGTGAGTGGATTTAGAGTAAAGTTTGTTGATGTTTGTGAGTGATTTGATGGATGTGATAGATTAAAAATTATATTTAAATCATAAAAAAACTAGATTTCCAAATTGTACGTTATTTTAAAAATAATTAAAAATTATCATTATATGATGAAGGTTTATTTTGTTTCTTTTTAAGATTATTGAATATTGTGTGAGTTGATTAAGAAAGCTAAGTGAAATCCCCACTAGACATTAAGATAGCAGGCTATCTAGATGTGAAGGTTCCTTTCACAAAGCTCAAGAGAAGAAGATGATGGATTGATTCAAAAGAAAAAGGAAATGGAAAGCACATAAACCATAGAAAACCAAGAACAATTAAAGGAATAAGAAAACATAAAATGGAAAGGAAAGAAATGGTAAAAATGTGAGAAGCACGCCACTACAAGGCTAGCCTAGAAGCCATGGCAACCTTGAAGATAAGTGGATGTGTGCCGCCACTTGCTATGCAAGATAAGGCTTAAAAGTATTCACTCCCTAGGGAGGAAACTCTCACAAATGGTTGAGACACAAAAGTGTTTTTACTTCAACCCTTTTACATGTCTAGGAGCACCCCTTACATAGAAGAGTTTAGGGGCCTCTAAGCAAATAAAAGATACCTAAGGATGTCTCTACAAAAACCTAACCCTAGCTTCTAGAAACTAGGTCAAATAAGGTTACAAAAAATGAGAGACAAAAGAGCTAACTATGGTGTGTGCAAGGCTAACTTCGTTCTACCACAAAAGGAGACAAAGAATGTGTCTCATATGTCTCCAAAATGTGGCCAAAGTGTGCTAAAAACAAAGGAGACCAAAGGTACATAGGTACACTTGTTTTATGCGTTTTACTTTATGCTTTATGCCTTTGCTTTACTCTCTCCTCCTCATCATTTATGCTCCCCAATCACCATGCGCCACCTAGCATTGCTTTCTTACTCCTAATTATCCTACAAAGGTAATAAACATAGATTAGCATGTTGGCTTAAGTCAAGTCAACTATAGTCAACAAGTCAAACCTAGACAAAGGTCAACAAGTCAACTAAAATTGATTTAACTAAGTCAACTTAGGGAATAAAAAATAACAAACACAAATGAAAGGGATGAAGGATTAGTGAACTTCCTTTCTAAACATGCTTAGTCTTCTTAAGCATGTGCCTTCATCCTTGGTTGGGGTCAATCCTTCATCATTATATAAGTTTGATTTATCGTAGGAAAAATTTGAAAATGTATAAATGAAAGTAACATATTTTAATAAAAAAATATTTAAAAGATAATGTAATAAAAAATTTATAATTAAAAATAAATTTTTAAACCTTATTTTAAAAAAAATTTCAAATTTTCGTTATTAATTATTTACGCAAAAATAATTTAAAAAGCCATATTTTTACATCATTTTCATAATTAAGCTGAAAAATAAATTGCGGACCTAATTGTAATCTTGATATCACCCTTAAACCAAGACATAACATAGATGATTTAAAAATAGAAGAATATCCCTCTTCTTTTCCCTCTCTCCCTCAAGGTTGATTAGATTGAGAGGGAGAGGATGACATCAGGTGGTTTACAGTGTGAAGTTTGTGTTGTTCACTTTAAGTGGATTAAAGGTGAAAGTGGGTTGATTAAAATTATAGTTTGTTAAAGTTTGTGAGTGATTTGATGGATGTGATAAATTAAAAATTATATTTAAATCAAAGAAAAACAAGATTACCAAATTGTACTTTATTCTAAAAATAATTTAAAATTATTATTATATAAGTTTGATTTATCGTAAAAAAAAAATATGAAAAAGTATAAATGAAAGTAACATATTTTAATAAAAAAATATTTAAAAGATAATATAATAAAAAAATTATAATTAAAAATTATTTTTTAAACATTATTTTATAACAATTTTCAAATTTTTGTTATTTTTACATCGTTTTCATAATTATGCTAAAAAATAAAGTGCGTACATAATTGTAATTTTGATATCACCCTCAAATCATTGCATAACAAACATGATTGAAAAATGGAGGAATTTCCCTCTTTCTACCCTCTCTCTCCCTCATCGTTGATTGGAGGTAGAGAGATAGGATGAATGAAAGTGGATTAGAGTGTGAAGCTTATCTTGTTCACTTTAAGGCGATTAACGGTGAAAGTGAGTATGTTTAGAGTAAAGTTTGTTGACGATTGTGAGTGATTTCATGGATGTGATATATTATAAATTATATTTAAATCATTAAAAAACAAGATTACGAAATTGCAGTTTATTTTAAAAATAATTAAAAATTATCATTATATAAGTTTGATTTATCGTAGAAAAAATATGAAAATGTATAAAGGAAAGTAACATATTTTAATAAAAAAATATTTAAAAGATAATGTAATAAAAAAATTTATAATTAAAAATTACTTTTTAAACCTTATTCTATAACAATTTTCAAATTTTTGTTATTAATTATTTTTGTAAAAATTATTTAAAAAGACATTTTTACATCATTTTCATAATTAAGCTGAAAAATAAATTGCGGATGTGACATCCCATTTAAATAGAATAATCTACTTAATAATATATCACATGATCATAATAATAAAGAGCAAAGCAAACTGATGAAAAACCATAGACAGGGATTTCACTTTTACAGTCATCCATAAGAGTACTTGAAAGGGGTTCTAGGCATACAACCATGCCATAGCCAAAACAGAAACAATAAGGTTCACAGTTATGCAAAAGAAAGGCTCCTAGAGCTAGGAGTTACAAAGGCACTAGGGCCATAGAACGCTCCTGAGAGGCACACAAACAGATCCCCTAAGCTGCGCTACTGCTCCCACCAGGCCTACTCCCAGAATTTCCTCCATCTGCTCCCACCAAGGATGATCATCGCAAAAGAGAAAACATAACAAGAACATAAACAGAAATGCAAGGGTAAGCTAGTGCAATATAAATTTTATCAGGGTATAGCAGACAAGTATTTAAATAGTTCAATCATGCAGCACAGTAGGCACAAAGAATCAAATTATAGCAAACACATAGGACACTATGACTCAATTATCCGGATACATATACTAAGATCAGATTCAGTGGACGCTTGCACTCGTGGTGGCCTCTACTGCTCTGCAGAGCCATTGCCCATGGGTTTCACCCTACCATGCACAAGGTTAACCTTCAAGCATCTAAGGCCATTATCCTGCCAAAGACTAAGGCCTCTTGCCACTCTCACCACTTGGGTCAGTTTGCTCTACATGAGACTCACTGCCTACTTGAATCCATATCTTAATATATACACTACACGCCACCATGAAGTCTCTCCACGAGACTCATGGAATTACGCCTATCACATACAATTTTCATGTCTCCCATACCATAACCACCACTTTCATCTCATACATTCAATTCTCATTTCACCCAACCATCATGTACAATTCCATACCATCACTCATACCAAACATACCAATTCCAGGGCATATATATTTCAGGAATTCATGCATTTTCAAGTCATACAGCCAACCCACAGATAGCAAAAGGAAATAGACCCAAACCTGACCCCTTTCTCGCTTAGGCTAAATGCCTTCGCTTAAGCTACACAACTGTCTCGCTTAAGCTAGGCGAAGTCGCTTGGGCGAGATCTGCAATAGGGGCACTTTGCGAGCTCTCGCCTGGGCGACACTCCCTCGCCTGAGCGAGATCACTCTTTGCCCAAAATCAAAATCCCTCGCCTGGACGAGAACACGAGCAGAGGACACCAAGTTTTCTTCGAGAACTCGCTTGTGCGAGTCATTCTCGCCTGAGCGAGACAGCGTGTCACTCAAAACAAGAGCCCTCCGCCTGGGCGAGCTGCTCGAACAAAACCTGGGCGAGTCTCAACCATACTCGCCTAGGCGAGACAAGCTCGCTTGGGCGAGAATAACAGTACTCGACATTGTTACTCGCATGCAGTAGGAACAAACTCAATAACAACATACCAGAACTCAAACAAGCCAGTTCATACTATCCAAAACATCAATTAAGCATAAAATCATGGTACAGACAAAAGACATGCAGAAATTGCTCTTAATGACTCAAAACCTAACTTCCTTTACCTCTGTTTTGAGCACCAAAAGCAAACAGATCTTAACTAAGGGTTACTACAGCTCCAGGAACTCGAGTAGTGAGCTGAAAAGTGAAAACCAGGACAAAACGAGGTAAATACTTGGAACCCTACCCAACCAACATGCTCAAACAGCGAAATGAGCAGGGAATAGACCAAAGAACTCTGAAGTTCATCTTACCAGAAGGTACTAGATGGGTTTCGTTAGCTCGAAGGTGGATAAAGATCGTGCCCTAGCAGAGCTCCTAACAGAAGACAAGAGAGGAGAGGAAACTATTTTCTGAAAAAGGAGACAAGGGCATACTGAGTGAGCTGAAAAGGGTATTGGGGTCCTACAGTTAGGCTGGCCTTGGGCCTACGAAAAGGCCAGGCCCAACCCTTTTTGGGACACAAAAAGGGGTTTCCAATATCTCCCCAACAACAAAAATTTTTCGTCCTCGAAAAATTAGACTTACCAGAAAAGATGTGGATAGGAACTCCTCATATCTTCCTCTAGCTCCCAGGTAGAGTCACATGTCCTCCGGTCCCAGATGACCTTCACAAGACTAGTGGCTCTTCCCTTGCGCTCCCTCACTTGGCGATCCTCTATGGCCACGGGCTGTACCACTACCTAGAGATCCTCCCTAACTTGCACATCCTCCGCCTCAAACACATGTGATGGGTCAAAAACATACTTCCGTTGTTGTGAGACATGGAAGATTGGGTGTAGATTAGCCAACTGGGGTGGCAATGCAATCTCATAAGCCACGGGTTCTATCCTCCTCAAGATCTGATACGGACCCAAGAACTTAGGAGATAGCTTCCTTGAGCGGATAACCCTCCCCACACTAGTGGTTCGGGTCACCCTCAAGAACACATGCTCCCCAGCCTCAAACTCGAGGGGCCTCCTCCTCCGGTCTACATATGCTTTCTGCCGACTCTGAGATGCTTGCAACCTATCCCTCACTAACTGCACCTTTTCTGTGTTTGTTGCAACAACTTAGGTCCTACCAAAATCGACTCGCCATTCTGGTACCAACATAAGGGAGTCCTACACCTCCTCCCATACAAAGACTCATAAGGCGCCATCCCTATACTCGGCTGGTAACTATTGTTGTAGGTGAACTCCACCAGCGGTGACACCTCATCCCAACTGCCAAGGTGGTCCAAGATACATGTTCTCAACAAGTCCTCTAAGGACTGAATCACCCTCTCTGACTGGCCATCCGTTTGAGGATGATAAGCAGAACTCATCCTCAGCCTACTACCCATAGCCTCCTACAATGTCTGCCAAAACCTTGAAGTGAACTGGGGGTATCTGTCAGACATTATGCTACTGGGTACTCCATGGAGTCTCACTATCTCTCGGATGTAGAGGTGGGCCAACTTGGCCATAGACATTCTGAGATTCACCACCAAAAAGTGAGCACTCTTCGTTAGCCGATCCACCACCACCCATATAGCATCATGCCCTCTCATGGTGTGAGGCAAGTGGGTAACAAAATCCATAGCTATGCTATCCCACTTTCGCACCGAAATACCTAAGGGCTGGAGCGTCCCACCAGGTTTTTGATGCTCCACCTTAGCCTTTTGACAAGTCAAACAGGCCGATATGAACTGTGCAACTTCCTTTTTCATGCCTTGCCACCAAAATTTCTCCTTGAGGTCTTGGTACATCTTAGTCATGCCAGGATGCAGACTAAGACGACTCTTGTAGCCCTCCTCAAGAACCAATCTCCTCAGCTCAACATTATCTGGCACACAGACTCTGCCTCTTAACCTCAACACACAGTCACTACCCAAGGCAAACTCCTTGGTCTCTTCCGATCCAAGTAGCTCTTTTACCCTCTGCAAACTAGCATCTTGTGCTTGCTTCTCCTTGATCAAACTCAGGAAGTCATTAGATATAGTCAAAGTGCTACATCTAATGGATTCTGACTCCAACTCAAACTATAGCTTCATGTCTCTGAAGCTCTCAAGCAACTCCATATCTTTATCATCAAGTGTGCCACATGCATGGTCTTCCTACTCAGTGCGTCTGCCACCACATTCACCTTCCCTGGGTGATAGAGAAGCTCAAAGTCGTAGTCCTTTAGGAACTCTATCCACTGCCTCTGCCTCATATTCAACTATTTTTGATCAAAGAGGTACTTCAAACTCTTGTGGTCACTAAACACATGAAACTATTCACCATACAAGTAGTGCCTCCAGATTTTCAAAGAAAAAACCATCGCTGCTAATTCTAGGTCATGAGTGGGGTAGTTCTTCTCATGAACCTTCAACTGCCTCGAAGCATAGGCCACCACCTTTCTCTCTTGCATCAAGACACATCCAAGACCCTGATGAGAGGCATCACAGTAAACATCAAAGGGTTTACTCACATCCGGGATTACCAACACTGGAGCACTCGTCAGTCTCTGCTTAAGCTCCCTGAAGCTCTCCTCACACCTATCTGTCCATGCAAACGGTTGGTCCTTCTTGGTCAACTGTGTTAGGGGTGCCACTATGTTGGAGAACCCCTTATAAACCTCCTGTAATAGCCAGCTAAACCCACGAAACTCTGAATCTCCGTCACTGACTTGGGACACTACCACTGTATCACGACCTCCACCTTAGCTGGATCCACAACTATACCCTAAGATGATATCACGTGCCCCAAGAACTGCACCCCTCTCATCCAAAAGTCACACTTTGACAACTTGGGAAAAAGTTGTTTCTCCTTCAAGATACCAAGCACTATCCTCAAATGCTCGGCATGTTCCTCATGCGTCCTGGAGTAGATGAGTATGTCGTCTACAAAGACCACGACAAACTTATCTAGAAACGGGCGGAAGATCCGGTTCATGTATTCCATGAACAAAGTCGGGGCATTACTCACACCGAATGGCATGACAACATACTCGTAGTGCCCATATCTATATCAAAAAGCAGTCTTCTCTACATCTTCTGCCTTCACCAAAATCTGATGATAACTTGACCGGAGATCAATCTTGGAGAACATTGACGCCCCATTTAGCTGATCCATCAAATCATCTATTCTTGGCAAGGGGTACTTGTTTTTGATAGTCAGCTTGTTCAGCTGCCTATAATCCACACACAACCTCGAGCCGCCATCTTTCTTCTTTACCAACAAGAAAGGCGCTCCCCACGGCGAAGCACTCGGCCGTATAAACTATTTCTCAAGCAATCCCTCTATCTGCTTCTTTAACTCCACCAACTCCACTGGGGCCATGCGGTAAGGAGCGATCGACATAGGGCCAGCTCCCGGTACCAAGTCTATGGAGAACTCAACTTCTCTCCTTGGTGGCAAACCTGGTACCTCTTCGGGGAACACATCCTCAAATTCCCTAACCACTGGTATCATCAATATCCTTTCCTCCTTCTCAACATCCATCCTGGCAAAGACTATATAGCATTGTGCGCCGTCCCGGATTTCCTTCATAACCCCATGAGAAGACAACAACTCAGGCTCCTCTGAGTTGGAGAACAATAGCTTCTTCTCCTGACAGTCTATGAGAACATGATTGGCAGAGAGCCAATCCATTCCCAAGATCACATCTAGCCCTTGCAGAGGGAGGCATATGAGATTGACTTTATATACGTGTCCCTCTACCTCAACTGGACATCTAGAACACACCGAAGAAGTCCTAACCAACCCAGATACCGGGGTAGATACCACGAGGTCAAACGGTAGCTCACACACCGACAGACCCAAGTCCCGCACACAAGACTTTGACACAAACGAGTGTGTCGCTCTAGAATCAAAAAGCACGTAACAAGACTTGCCAGATATCACACAACAACCAATCACAAGGTTACCTGAACATGCTGCCTCTGACCTAGTCATCGCATAGACCCTGCTTGTAGCCTGAGGCCTGCTGCCTCCCCTCCTCTGCTGAGTCTGGCCCGAAGTCTGACTCGGAGTCTGTGGTGAAGGTCGTGACACTGTCCTCCTTAGAGTGGGACAATCTTTGCCAAAGTGGCCCTCCCTGCCACAATGGTTGCACCTGCGGAAACTCGATAGTTGCGGGCAAACACTTTTCACTTGCGGTCCTCCGCAATGATGGCACTGGATCCTGCTGGGTGGGGAAGAAAAGCCTCTAGACCCCTGTGGCTGTGGATGAGGCCTAGCATAAGGCTTCTTCTTCTCTTCAACTCTCGGCCTGGACCCAAATGGTCCGCTAACTCTTTGTTATGCCTGTTGCTGGGCTTGCACCTCTACCTTCATATGCTCCATGACCCTGTCATTTTCCACCAAGGCCGCAAAGTCCTTGATGGACAGCAGGGGCACTCCTCATCGAGCGGCATGGTGTAGAAATGCCCCATATGTTTGAACCTCTCGGCGTACTCAGCCACTGACTTGTTCCCATGTGTCAACTGGAAGAACTCCACCTCCTTTGCGTATCTCACGCTGTCTGGGAAGTATTCTGAAAGAAACCTCCTCTTGAAGGCTTCCCACGTGATATCCTCATGCTTCTCTTCCATTACCAACCCCATACTGGCCCACCAATGCTCAGCCTCTCTAGTGAGCATGTAGACCGTGAAAGCAAGCCTCCTCTCATCGGGGCACCTCTTGGCATCAAAGATGCACTCCATATCCTTCATCCATTGGTCCGCCTGGTCGGGACTCGTCTTGTCATCAAACTTGGCAGGGTGGTGCTTCAAGAAGTCTTCCAAACTCCATTCAGGGGGTGGAGGTTGGGGATAAGGACCATACATCTGGGCACCAGCAACATTCTCCCCTAACTGGCGGAGAGCATCCATATGCTGCCTCTGAGCATCATCAGCAGCCTGCCTAGCAGCCTCCATTTACTGCATCACCAGGTGTTGTTGCTCCAAGGAGGCCTCTTGGTGCTGCATTGCCACCTTATGCTGTTGCAACATGGCATTGCACTGTTGCGTCAACGCTACAGCCATAGACTCGATCGCCCTTGCCAGGTCTTGTCCGTCACCTTGAGAGGGTTGAGGAGGAGCTATATGAGGGGGTGCCATAACACTGGACACACAGAAAGAACCATAAAAAACTAGGTTAGACTGGAAACTCATCTAAACACGACAAGAAAGGGCACAACGAAAGCTAAGCAAACACATAGCCCACAGACACTAAGGAACAAAGGCTCTGATACCATAAAAATGTGACATCCCATTTAAATAGAATAATCTACTTAATAATATATCACATGATCATAATAATAAAGAGCAAAGCAAACTGATGAAAAACCATAGACAAGGAATTCACTTTTACAGTCATCCATAAGAGTACTTGAAAGGGGTTCTAGGCATACAACCATGCCATAGCCAAAACAGAAACAACAAGGTTCACAGTTATGCAAAAGAAAGGCTCCTAGAGCTAGAAGTTACAAAGGCACTAGGGCCATAGAACGCTCCTGAGAGGCACACAAACAGATCCCCTAAGCTACGCTACTGCTCCCACCAGGCCTACTCCCAGAATTTCCTCCATCTGCTCCAACCAAGGGTGATCATCGCAAAAGAGAAAACATAACGAGAACATAAATAGAAATGCAAGGGTAAGCTAGTGCAATATAAATTTTATCAGGGTATAATAGACAAGTTTAAACAGTTCAATCATGCAGCATAGTAGGCACAGAGAATCAAATTATAGCAAACACATAAGACACCATGACTCAATTATCCGGATACATATACTAAGATCAGATTCAATGGACGCTTGCACTCGTGGTGGCCTCTACTGCTCTGCAGAGCCATTGCCAATGGGTTTCACCCTACCACGCACAAGGTTAACCTTCAAGCATCTAAGGCCATTATCCTGCCAAAGACTAAAGCCTCCTGCCACTCTCACCACTTGGGTCAGTTTGCTCTACATGAGACTCACTGACCCTTTAGAGTTTCGGGATGCGATCCTTACTTGAATCCATACCTTAATATATACACTACACGCCACCATGAAGTTTCCCCACGAGACTCATGGAATTACGCCTATCACATACAATTTTCATGTCTCTCATACCACAACCACCACTTTCATCTTATACATTCAATTCTCATTTCACCCAACCATCATATACAATTCCATACCATCACTTATACCAAACATACCCATTCCAGGGCATATATATTTCAGGAATTCATGCATTTTCAAGTCATACAGCCAACCCTTTCTCGCCTAGGCTAAATGCCTTCGCTTAAGCTACACAACTGTCTCGCTTAAGCTAGGCGAAGTCGCCTAGGCGAGATCTTCAACAAGGGCACTCTGCGAGCTCTCGCTTGGGCGACACTCCCTCGCCTGAGCGAGATCACTCTTCGCCTAAAATCGAAATCCCTTGCCTGGACGAGAACGCGAGCAGAGGATACCAAGTTTTCTTCGAGATCTCGCTTGGGCTAGTCAGTCTCGCTTGAGCGAGACAGTGTGTCGCTCAAAACAAGAGCCCTCCGCTTGGGCGAGCTGCTCGAACAAAACCTGGGCGAGTCTCAACCATTCTCGCCTAGGCGAGACGAGCTCGCTTGGGCGAGAATAACAGTACTCGCCACTGTTACGCCCATGCATCAGGAACTCAAACTCAATAGCAACATACCAGAACACAAATAGGCCAGCTCATACTATCAAAAACATCAATCAAGCATAAAATCATGGTACAGACCAAAGACATGCAGAAATTGCTCTTAATGACTCAAAACCTAACTTCCCTTACCTCTGTTTTGAGCACCAAAAGCAAACAGATCTTAACTAAGGGCTACTACAGCTCCAGGAACTCGAGTAGTGAGCTGAAAAGTGAAAACCAGGATAAAACGAGGTAAATACTTGGAACCCTACCCAACCAACATGCTCAAACAGCGAAATGGGGATGGAATAGACCAAAGAACTCTGAAGTTCAACTTACCAGAAGGTATTAGATGGGTTTCGTTAGCTCGAAGGTGCATGAAGATCGTGCCCTAGCAAACTCCTAGCGGAAGATAAGAGAGGAGAGGAAACTGTTTTCTGAAAAAGGAGATAAGAGCATACTGAGTGAGCTGAAAGGGGTATTGGGGTCCTACAGTTGGGCTGGCCTTGGGCCTACGAAAAGGCCAGGACCAACCCTTTTTGGGACAGAAAAAGAGGCTTACAGCGGACATAATTGTAATCTTGATATCATCCTTAAACCAAAAAATAACATAGATGATTTAAAAATAGAAGAATATCCCTCTTCCCGCCCCTCTCTCCCTCAAGGTTGATTAGATTGAGAGGGAGAGGATGAAAACAAGTGGATTACTGTATGAAGTTTCTGTTGTTCACTTTAAGTGGATTAAAGGTGAAAGTGGGTGGATTAAAAGTAAAGTTTGTTAAAATTTGTGAGTGATTTGATGGATGTGATAGATTAAAAATTATATTTAAATAAAAAAAATAAGATTACGAAATTGTACTTTATTTTCAAAATAATTAAAAATTATTATTATATAAGTTTGATTTATCGTATTTAAAATATGAAAATGTATAAATGATTGTAATTTTAGTAAAAAAATATTTAAAAGATAATGTAATAAAAAATTTATAATTAAAAATTATTTTTTAAACATTATTTTATAACAATTTTCAAATTTTCGTTATTTTTACATCGTTTTCATAATTATTGCTAAAAAATAAATTGCGTACATAATTGTAATCTTGATATCACCCTCAAACCAAGACATAACAGAGATGATTTAAAAGTAAAAGAATTTCCCTCAAGGTTGATTGGATAGAGAGAGAGGATGACATCAAATGGATTACAGGTGTGAAGTTTGTGTTGCTCACTTTAAGTGGATTAAATATGAAAGTGGGTGGATTTAGAGTAAAGTTTGTTAAAATTTGTGAGTGATTTGATCGATGTGATAGATTAAAAATTATATTTAAATCGTAAAAAAACAAGATTACCAAATTGTACTTTATTTTAAAAATAATTAAAAATTATCATTGTATAAGTTTGATTTATCGTAGAAAAAATATGAAGATGTATAAATGAAAGTAACATATTTTAATAAAAAATAATTAAAAGATAATGTTATAAAAAATTTATAATTAAAAATTACTTTTAAAACCTCATTTTATAACAATTTTCAAATTTTCGTTATTAATTATTTTTGTACAAATAATTTGAAACGTCATATTTTTACATCATATTCATTATTAAGCTGAAAAATAAATTGCGGCCATAATTGTAATCTTGATGTCACCCTCAAACCAAGGCATAATAGAGATGATTTAAAAATAGAAGAATTTCTCCCTTCCTTCCCCTCTCTCCCCCAAGGTTGATTGGATGGAGAGGGAGAGGATGGCATCAAGTGGATTACAGTGTGAAGTTTGTGTTGTTCACTTTAAGTGGATTAAAGGTGAAAATGGGTGGATTAAGAGTAAAGTTTGTTAAAGTTTGTGAGTGATTTGATGGATGTGATAGATTAAAATTTTTATTTAAATCATAAAAAAACAAGATTACCAAATTGTACTTTATTTTAAAAATAATTAAAAATTATCATTATATAAGTTTGATTTATCGTAGAAAAAATAAGAAAACGTATAAATGAAAGTAGCATATTTTAATAAAAAAATAATTAAAAGTAATGTAATAAAAAATTTATAATTAAAAATTACTTTTTAAACGTTATTTTATAATAATTTTTATATTTTCCTTATTTTTAGATGGTTTTCATAATTATGCTAAAAAATAAATTGCGTACATAATTGTAATCTTGATATCTCCCACAAACCATTACATACCAGGCATTATTAAAAAATAGAGGAATTTCGCTCTTCCTTCCCTCTCTCCCTCATCGTTGATTGGAGGGAGAGGGATAAGATGAATTAGAGTGTGAAGTTTGTGTTGTTCACTTTAACTGGATTAAAGGTGAAAATGGGTGGATTTAGAGTAAAATTTGTTGAAGTTTGTGAGTGATTTGATGGAAATGACAGAATTAAAAATTATATTTAAATCATAAAAAAATAAGATTACCAAATTATACTTTATTTTAAAAATAATTAAAAATTATCATTATATAAGTTTGATTTATCGTAGAAAAAATATGAAAATGTATAAATGAAAGTAACATATTTTAATGAAAAAATATTTAAAAGATAATGTAATAAAAAAAATTTTAATTAAAAATTACTTTTTAAACCTTATTTGATAACAATTTTAAAATTTTCGATATTAATTATTTTTGTAAAAATAATTTCAAAAATCATATTTTTACATCATTTCATAATTAAGCTAAAAAATAAATTGCGGATATAATTGTAATCTTGATATCACCCTCAAACCATGACATAACAGAGATGATTTAAAAATAGAAGAATTTCCCTTTTCCTTCTCCTCTCTCCCTCAAGGTTGATCGGATGGAGAGGGAGAGGATGACTTCAAGTGGACTACAGTGTGAAGTTTGTGTTGATCAGTTTAAGTGCATTAAACATGAAAGTGGGTGGATTTAGAGTAAAGTTTATTGAAGTTTGTTGATAGATTAAAAATTATATTTAAATCATAAAAAAACAAGATTACCAAATTATACTTTATTTTAAAAATAATTAAAATTTATCATTATATAAGTTTGATTTATCGTAGAAAAAATATGTAAATGTATAAATTAAAGTAACATATTTTAATAAAAAAATATTTAAAAGATAATGTAATTAAAAATTTTATAATTAAATATTACTTTTTAAACCTTAATCCATAACAATTTTCAAATTTTCGTTATTAATTATTTCTGTAAAAATAATTTGAAAAGTCATATTTTTACATCATTTTCATAATTAAGCTAAAAATAAATTGCGGACATATATGTAATCCTGATATCACCCTCGAACAAAGACATAATAGAGGTGTTTTAAAAAGATAAGAATTTCCCTCTTCCTTCTCCTCGTTCTCCCTCAAGGCTGATCGGATGGAGAGGGAGAGGATGACATCAAGTGGATTATAGTGTGAAGTTTGTGTTGTTCACTTTAAGTAGATTAAAGGTGAAAGTGGGTGGATTAAAAGTACAGTTTGTTAAAGTTTGTGAGTGATTTGATGGATGTGAGAGATTAAAAATTATATTTAAATCAAAGAAAACAAGATTACCAAAATGTATTTTATTTTAAAAATAATTAAAAATTATCATTATATAGGTTTGATTTATCGTAGAAACATATGAAAATGTATAAATGAAAGTAACATATTTTAATAAAAAATTATTTGAAAGATAATGTAACAAAAAAAATTTATAATTATGCTAAAAAATAAATTGTGAACATAATTGTAATCTTCATATCACCCTCGATCCATTGCATAATAGACATGATTGTCAAATAGAGGAATTTCCGTCTTCCTTCCCCTCTCTCTCCCTCATCCTTGATTGGAGGGAGAGGGATATGATGAATTCAAGTGCAGTAGAGTGTGAAACTTGTCTTGTTCACTTTAAAGGGATTAAAGGTTAAAGAAAGTGAATTTAGAGTAAAGTTTGTTGAAGTTTGTGAGTGATTTGATGGATGTGATAGATTACAAATTATATTTAAATCATAAAAAAACAAAATTACCAAATTGTACTTTATTTTAAAAATAATTAAAAATTATCATTATATAAGTTTAATTTATTTGTACAAAAAATATGAAAATGCATAAATTAAAGTAACATATTTTAATAAAAAAATATTTAAAAGATAATGTAATGAAATATTTTATAATTAAAAATAACTTTTTAAACCTTATTTTATAACAATTTTCAAATTTTTGTTATTAATTATTTTTGTAAAAATAATTTGAAAAGTTATATTTTTACATCATTTTCATAATAAAGTTGAAAAATAAATTGCGGACATAATTGTAATCTTGATATCACCCTCAAAGAAAGACATAAAAGAGATGATATAAAAATAGAAGAAATTCCCTCTTCCTTTCCCTCTCTCCCTCAAGGTTGATCGGATGGAGAGGGAGAGGATGACATCAAGTCGATTACAGTGTCAAGTTTGTGGTTTTCACTTTAAGGGGATTAAAGGTGAATGTGAGTGGATTTAGAGTAAAGTTTGTTGATGTTTGTGAGGGATTTCATGGATGTGATAGATTAAAAATTATATTTAAATTATAAGAAAACAAGATTACCAAATTGTACTTTATTTTAAAAATAATTAAATATTATCCTTATATAAGTTTGATTTATCGTAGAAAAAATATGAAAATGTACAAATTATAGTAACATATTTTAATAAAAAAAATTTTAAAAGATAATGTAATTAAAAATTACTTTTTAAACCTTATTTTATAACAATTTTCAAATTTTCGTTATTAATTATTTTTGATAAATAATTTAAAAAGTCATATTTTTGCATCATTTTCATAATTAAGCTGAAAAATAAATTACGAACATAATTGTAATCTTGATATGACCCTCAAACCAAGGCATAACATAGATAATTTACAAATAGAAGAATTTCCCTCTTCCTTCCCCTCTCTCCTTCAAGGTTGATCGGATGGGGAGGGAGAGGATGACATCAAGTGGATTACAGTATGAAGTTTGTGTTGTTCACTTTAAATGGATTAAGGGTTAAAGTGGATGGATTAAGAGTAAAGTTTGTTAAAGTTTGTAAGTGATTTGAGGGATGTGATAGATTAAAAGTTATATTTAAAAATTGTCATTATATAAGTTTGACTTATCATCGAAAAAAATATGAAAATGTATAAATGAAAGTAACATATTTTAATAACAAAATATTTAAAAGATAATGTAATAAAAAAATTTATAATTAAAAATTACTTTTTAAACATTATTCTATAACAATTATCAAATTTTCGTTATTTTTACAACGTTTTCATAATTATGCTAAAAAATAAATTACGGACATAATTGTAATCTTGATATCAGCCTCAAACCATTGCATAACATACATGATTGCAAAGTAAAGAAAATTCCCACTTGTTTCCCTCTCTCTCCCTCATCGTTGGTCGGAGGGAGAGGGATAGGATGAATTCAAGTGGATTAGAGTGTCAAGCTTGTCATGTTCACTTTAATGGGATTAAAGGTGAAAATAGAGGAATTTCCCTCTTCCTTCCCTCTCTCTCCCTCATGGTTGATTGGAGGGAGAGGGATAGGATGAATGCAAGTGGATTAGACTGTGAAGTTTGTCATGTTCACTTTAACGGGATTAAAGGTGAAAGTGTGTGGATTTAGAGTAAAGTTTCTTGAAGATTGTGAGTGATTTGATGGATGTGATAGATTAAAAATTATATTTAAATAAAAAAAAACAAGATTACCAAATAATACTTTATTTTAAAAATAATTAAAAATTATCATTATATAAGTTTTATTTATCGTAGAAAAAGATATGAAAATGTATAAATGAAAGTAACACATTTTAATAAAAAAATATTTAAATGATAAAGTAATAAAAAATTTGATAATTAAAAATTACCTTTTAAACCTTATTTTATAACAATTTTCAAATTTTCGTTATTAATTATTTTTGAAAAATAATTTAAAAAGTCATATTTTTGCATCATTTTCATAATTAAGCTGAAAAATAAATTACGAACATAATTGTAATCTTGATATGACCCTCAAACCAAGGCATAACATAGATAATTTACAAATAGAAGAATTTCCCTCTTCCTTCCCCTCTCTCCTTCAAGGTTGATCGGATGGGGAGGGAGAGGATGACATCAAGTGGATTACAGTATGAAGTTTGTGTTGTTCACTTTAAATGGATTAAGGGTTAAAGTGGATGGATTAAGAGTAAAGTTTGTTAAAGTTTGTAAGTGATTTGAGGGATGTGATAGATTAAAAGTTATATTTAAA
>Ga0214544_1005503_pt1 | contig 24467 bp, 11 predicted proteins | sample CNSS3metaG_FD_160074 | JGI IMG/M metagenome (GOLD analysis project Ga0214544, IMG submission 160074) | Root nodule microbial communities from cowpea collected in UCLA plant growth center, Los Angeles, California, USA - CNSS3 | ecosystem: Host-associated > Plants > Roots > Nodule | place: USA... | reverse complement strand
TATTATGCCGGGTATATGTACATCCCCATACCCATCCCCATACCCAACTGAAAAAGTCGGGGATTCCCCATACCCATACTCATACCCAGTCAATGCGGGGATTCCCCGTCAAAACAGGGACGGGTTCGGGCAATACCCACGGGGACGAGTTTATTTGCCATCTCTACTGCTGAGCATTAAAAATACACTTTGTTGATATTTTAAATATTTTTTTAATATATTTAAAAACGTCAAAATTAGTGATAATTAATATATTATGGAGATACAATAGAGAAACAACACAAACAAAAAATTCAACAAAGAATCCGAATTCGAATATTTCACATGAATTCATTATTTTTGAAGCTCACATACACAATTTTCCGAAAATTGTATAGAGTTTACTTGACACTCACATTAGAATATTATTTTTGATTGAAAAGAAACTTATATAATCAATTCCCATGAAAGAAGTTCTAACCAACTTTCTTTAATATATATATACATACGTTTAACAAAATTAATATAGTTTCTCATAAGAATATTTCAAATTAAAACCATTAAAATGAGTAATAATTAAAATAGCCAAACACGTAATAATTATTAAAGATCAAACCCGTTTTTAATTACTTTCACCGTTAAGAAAATCTAAACAAAATTAATAGAATATAAACTTTTGTACTAAGAATTTAAATATTTTCTTATTATTCTAAAAATAAAATATTTGAATTCTTATTGTGTTGATCACCGATTATTCAACCCATGAAGTATTTATCAACAACCATAATATTGTAATGTGATTTTCACAAATATAAAATCCTTAAAATTATATAGAATTGCTTGTGAAACGATTTTTTTTTTTTAATTTTCACAAATAACTGGTTTTGAAGCAATTCGCCTTTTCTGGAGCCACATTAAAATAATATTCTTGTAAACTTCCATTTAAGAAATTGATTCAAATAGTATCGGTGTATCTTTTTATTATTATTATTATTATCGAATATTATAATGTGTGTCAATAACATTTTGTACTAGGGTTAGAATTCGGTCATAAGAGAACTAAATTTTGAATTGCGATTTCGTGCACGGTGTTCGATATGGAATTGGAAAGGAAAACCAAATTTTGAGTTCTAACAATTTCTTTGGCCATTTTTTTTCAGTCGTGTCTAATCTTTTCTTCAATTTCACTAAAATATCTTGTTCGTAACTTTTACTTTTCCATTGTATTAAAGGTGTGTTTGGACGAAGAATTTTAATAATTTTAAAAAATTAAAATACTTAATAATTAAATTATTTGTAGTTGAATTTTCTTCATTTCTTAAATAATTAATTTGGATGAAGTAATTGAAATGAATTACTCTAAATAAATAAATTACTCATTTAAATTGCCTCAATCAAACACAGCATACAAATAATTAATGATTCATTGTTGATGTTTTCTTGCCATTGTTTTTGGTTTTTAAAATGCTTGTGAGGTATTATGTCCTTATTATTTACTTGTTTGTGATACTTTTTAGCTTAAGAAAATGTCAGGATCCTATTAAAGCTTTATTATGAACAAGAACACCTTCATACCTCTTTTCCTATATCATGTTTAAATTGTTTTTCTCAGTTGAACATTTTTTTATGACATCTTCTAGATGTTTTTCTCTTAATGGTGGTTCCAAAACACTCCTTCCCTGAATTTGAGAATAGTTTTTATTTGGATATTTTTATAGTGGGAAAAAAATGGAAACAAGATTTTGTCATTTTATTACATTGAAAGACACTTCCTTTTCAAATCCAATACATATTTCTTGATGTTGATATAATTTTACAAGATATCAAAATGACTCAAGTTATGTGCTAGTGCCTTTTAGTGTGATATGATACAAACTTTGAAGAAATTCTCACATGCTTAACTTGGTCAACTTGATTGAGGATCAAGTTGAAGAAACTAAAATTTTATAGATGAGAATAATGTTATAAAGAATCAGAAACTTGTATTTGAGTCGAAGAAGTTTCAAAATATTGTAATTTTCATTAGTTTTAGCTTTTAAACTTTATTGTTTATATTTTATTACTTTAAAGTTGAAAACTTTGCTTCTTTAATGAATGCTATTTTTAATTATAAATATTAAAATTTTAGAATATTTGTTGTTTATATTTTTCACTATCTCTAAATTTATGTATATTGAAGAAAAAGAAACAAAAGAAATTAATGGGAGTTTGAAACCCCAAGAAAAACAATGAAAAATTAATGGGGATTTGAAACCTCCGAAAGTAATGTAAGTTTGAAACCCTAAGAAAATAATGGAGGTCTGGAATCCTGAGAAGTTACAAAAGTTATAAAACCATCGAAAAGTTATAATTTTCTAAAAGATTACTAAAAACTACCAAAATTCTAGTAATAACACTGATTTTATTAAAAAAAAGTTAAATTACGGATAATGTATTTAGCGGAGACTAGAATCATCGAAAGTGTCAAATAGAATTCCAAACAAACAAATTTTCTTGTAATGAGTAAGGGTTTCTCCCTACACCTCCAACCCTTTCTCCTGTATCCCAAAAATATTTTTAATTCCCGCTTTGTTCTTACAGTAAAAAAGTAAAAGTAACGGAAAGAAAAAAAAAAGTATGTTGCGGATGTCGACATCCGCAACATAACCTGACATCCGTTGAAATTATATTGCGGATATCGACAATCACAATGCATTTTTTAATTATCCCGTTTTTTAATTTTTAAAGAAAACATACTCAAATAAATGAAAAGAAATTATCAAACCACTGTATTAATCTTTATACATATTATATAATTTTTATTAAAATTTATGGATCAAAAATTTTATTCAAAAAAATTACATATGAAAAGAAAAAAAAAATATGTTGCGGATGTTCACATTCGTAATATAACTTGACATCCGTTGAGGTGTTAGAAGTTTTGGAGGTGCAGGCTCGCAAAAGTAAAAAGCACAGTAGCAACATAGTAATTTTTTTTTTTAATTTTGTTTGACCACCAAGATAGATAAAAGTAGGTAACGATAGAAAAGTAATTTTCAGATGTAGTGGAAAAAAAGTTGGAGATACAAGTAGAAGCCCCCTAATGAATATGTTGATTCTACCATTAGTTTAAATTATTTGGATCCACATTAAATTTCACTCCATCCCATAAAAAGTTGGGTAAAATGTTTTTCATAAAAGGGCATGTAATTGATTTTCGCAAAAAAAAAAAAATATTTCCAAAATTTTCTATTGTGTTCCGAAAAATAAATATTGAAAGTGATTGAAATGACACAATATAGAAAAAAAAAAGGTTGTAGAAAGTAATTGTCTTGAATTGAAACACATATTCTCATATTTATGTTTCTAAATTTCATCGTTAAATTTGTTGTATTTTTGCTTGTAAATCAATGAATTGTTATTAATCTTTAGTTTTTCTTTAGTCATGTCATTGTGTTAGTTATTTTTTATCATCATTGTTGGTACTTAGCATGAACATGTTTTAAAGAGAAGTAGTTATTCTTCTTTCAGTTTTTATGAAGTTGCTTCCACATTAATAATATTCATTGGTTTCATTAAGAGATTACAATTTGGTTCAAATTGATTCATACCTTAACTTCTTATTATCATCCTGATTGCATTTTTTTAATGATTAAAGCAACATTAAACTCCTTTTCATTTCAAAATTAAAATTAAGCAAATATAACGAATTATATTATGTTTATACGAGTTTTTTTAAACAATTACAAAAATTCATCATAAATTAGAATTAATTTGTAAATAAGTTGGAAGTAAAAGTTTGAATATTTTAAAAAAAATCATACTTTGCTTTTTACAAATTAACTTAATTAATTTTTATTCATAGAAATTTAATTATATCATTTTGATTTTTCAAAAGTTCTTAGTTGAAATTTGTCTCTATCAATAAATCCAATCTAAGAAAGATGATGAGCTATGATATAATAAAAGGACAAGGTGAGAAAAGAAACAATCACATTTTATTAAGAACTAAAAATACATGTGAAAAGGAGGTTGATGAATTCCATAAGAAGATGACTCAATTTAAGGGTGCATGATGTGGAGGCGGTGCTTGGTGGTGATGTGGGTGGTGGTGGGGTGTTGGTGCTTGGTGATGATGTTGGTGGTGGTGGGGTGCCGGTGCTTGGTGATGATGTTGGTGGTGGTGGGGTGTTGGTGCTTGGTGATGATGTTGGTGGTGATGGGGTGCTGGTGCTTTATGATCATGTTGGTGGTGGTGTGGTAAGTGATGGTGTGGTGGGTGATGTGGTGAACCATGGTGTGGTGGGCTATGATGGTGTGGTGATGGTGCTTGGTGTGGTGGTTGAGGGTGGTGTGGTGCTGGTGTTTGGTGGGATGATTTGACAGTATCAATAGAAGTTAGATCATGTGGACATTGACAGACATGTTCAATGCATATCGATGAACATCCACAATTTGGATTTTTGCACCCATCTTGGCACTGTTTATTGTTATCACATGGTAATCGATAAATGATTCCTCTTGCTTCTGCCTTTATGATGCACAAATCTGAATCACAAAAATCTTATTAAGAACAATGCCAACTCAAATTTTCAAATAAAACAATAACCCTAATTCCTCACAAAAACTATGTCAAAGATTTGGTTTCATAATAAGAACTCAAGATGTGTAGTGTATAAGAAAAGGGCTCATTTGAGTTGAGAAACTAAAGAGAGAGCGAATAGAATATCATTAATAACCTGAATTTATGATGAAGAGGGCTAACAAGAGTGTCATGCTGACGATGAAACATCTTGAAGATCCCATGTTGCTCACCAAATATGTTATTCAACAATAACTATTCATCTATATATACTCAAATGGTCGAAGCAGTTTCACACAAAAGACAAAAGTTAATTATATTCTTTAATTAGTAACTATGTTAACTCATGCTTATTAAATGTAAATTTAATTCTATATATTTAATTATTATTCAATATTTTCTTGGCTCAATTGAGTCTAATAAATGATACACTGATACTTCAGTTTAGGTTATGTACCTGTGTCGGACACGTATCAAATACTACTTTAGGATACTTTATCAATAATTATCAACAAACTTTAATCTATCAAGTCGTAATACTATTGTGATGACAATAATTTATAATTTTTTACTTTGACAATGTTTAATATATGTTTTTTATCAATCTATAATTTTTTATCAATGATTTTAATTTGAGTTAAATATGTTTTTAGTCCCCAACTTTAAGTAAAAATTGGAATTAGTCTTTCTTTGAAACTTTTATCCAATTTAGTCCTTCAACTTTAAAACTTCGTGGATTTAGTCATTTTAATCCAATTTTCTTAAGTTTATTTGATGTTTCGAACGCACTTCATGATAACATTTGAGTTCTTTATACTGTTTGACACATGTTTACTTCAATGTTAGCTAAGAAACTACCATAAAACGCATTCGAAACGTTAAATAAACTTAAAAAACTTGGTTGAAAGGACTAAATCTACGTAGGGGGACTAAATTGGGCAAAAGTTTCAAAGATGGAATAATTCCAATTTTCACTTAAAGTTGAGGGACCAAAAACATATTTAACCCATTTTAATTTGGATTTAGATAATAATAATTATATATTTATCATTTTTTTACGAATTTTTATATGATTTTCAATATACATATATCATATGTATCGTATTCAATGATTTTCAAATAAACAAACGAATTGGCGTACCAAATATGTGTCATATCTTATTTTTTGTCATTAAAAATGTTTTAAAATGTGTGGACCTCAAAAACATAACGAAAAATGTTTTAAAATTTGTCATTAAAATGACTAATTATTTTTTGTCTCTAAAATTAGTTGTTATTTAATGATTTTCTAGTATCGAAAGTAATTTTTTTTTGAACAAATATCATTACTTCCCTCATTTAAAAATAGTATATTAACTAAAATTAACTAAAATAAAACTAAATTTTTAAAATGTAAGAAATAAATATTTTTTATAAAAAATTGAAATTATATTTATATTGTTTAATTTTTTAAGTAATTTATATTCAGATGTTACTTTCATATTATTATATTGGAACTTGGAGATGGTATGGTATCATTTCCAATAAGAGTAACTTTCTGATAGAAACATTATTTATTATGAAACCCAAATACATGATGAGTTCTTTGAGTCCAGATTCTCTACTGGTTTTTTGGTATTGTTCTTTGTTGAGCTTTAAAAATACACTTTGTTGATATTTTAAATATTTTTTTAATATATTTATAAACGTCAAAATTAGTGGTAATCAATGTATTATAAAGACACAATAAAGAAACAACACAAAAAAATCCAACAGAGAATCCAAATTCGAATTCTTCACATGAATTCATTATTTTTGAAGCTCACATACACAATTTTCCGAAAATTGTATAGAGTTATTTACTTGACACTCACATTAGAATATTATTTTGATTGAAAAGAAACTTATATAATCAATTCCCATGAAAGAAGTTCTAACCAACTTTCTTTATAATATATATATATATATATATATATATACACGTTTCACAAAATTAGTATAGTTTCTCATAAGAATATTTCTAATTAAAACCATTAAAATGAGTAATAATTAAAATAGCCAAACACGTAATAATTATTAAAGATCAAACCCATTTTTAATTACTTTCACCGTTAACAAAATCTAAACAAAATTAATAGAATATAAACTTTTGTACTAAGAATTTAATTTTTTTTCTTATTATTCTAAAAATAAAATATTTGAATTCTTATTGTGTTGATCACCGATTATTCAACCCATGAAGTATTTATCAACAACCATAATATTCTAATCTGATTTTCACAAATGTAAAATCCTTAAAATTGTATAGAATTGCTTGTAAAACCTTTTTTTTTTTAATTTTATTTTAAGGAATAGGTGTGGAACTTCCGTCAAAATAACTGGTTTTGAAAGCAATTCACCTTTACTGGAGCCACATTAAAATAATATTCTTGTAAACTTCCATTTAAGAAATTGACTCAAATAGTGTCGGTGTATCTTTTTATTATTATCGAATATTATAATGTGTCAATAACATTACAATATTAGATAATAATTTCTTTCGTCTTGGTTGAGTCTAATCTTTTCTTCAATTTGACTAAAATATCTTGGTTATAGTTTCTAATTTTTTATTGTATTAGAGTGTGTTTGGACGAAAAATTTCAACAATTCTAAGAAATTAAAATACTAAATAATTGAATTATTTATAGTTAAATTTTATTCATTTCTTAAATAATTAGTTTGGATGAAATAATTGAAATGAGTTACTCTCTAAATAAATGAATTACTCACTTAAATTGTCTAATTCAAATACACTATAAAGGTAATTAATGATTAATTGTTGATGTTTTCTTGCCATTGTTTTTGGTTTTTAAAATGCTTGTGAGGTATTATGTCCTTATTATTTACTTGTTTGTGATACTCTTAGCTTAAGAAAATGTTGGATCCTATTGAAGTTTTATTATGAACAAGAACACCTTCATACCTCTTTTCCTATATCAAGTTTAAGCTGTTTTTCTCAATTGAGCATTCCTATATGACATCTTCTAGGTGTTATTCTCTTAATGGTGGTTCCAACACACTCATTCCCTGAATTTGATAATAGCTTTTATATGGATATTTTTATAGTGAAAAAAAAAATGGAAACAAAATTGTCATTTTATTACATCGAAAGACGATTCCTTTCCAAATCCAATACATATTTTTTGATGTTGATATGATTTTACAAGATATCAAAGTGACTCGAGTTATGTGCTAGTGCCTCTTAGTGTGATATGATACAAATTTCGAAGAAACTCTCACATGCTTAACTTGGTCAACTTGGATGAAGATTAAGTTGAAGAAACGAGATTCTGTAGGTGAGAACAATGTAATTAAAAAAATCAGAAACTTGTATTTGAGTTGAAGAAGTTTCAAGATATTGTAATTTTCATTAGTTTTAGCTTTTAAACTTTATTGTTTATATTATATTACCGTAAAGTTGAAAACTTTGCTCCTTTAATTAATGCTATATTTAGTTATAAATATTAAAATTTTAGAATATTTGTTGTTTATCATTTTCCATTATCTCTAGATTTATGTATATTGAAAAAAAAAGAAATAAAAGAAATTAATGGCAATTTGAAATTCCAAGAAAAACACTGAAAAATTAATGGGGATTTGAAACCCCCGAGAAGTTACAAAAGTTATAAAACCATCGAAAAGGTATAATTTTCAAGGAGTTAACAACACTAATTTTATCCGAAAAAAGTTAAAATTGTGGAGATTAAAACCCTCGAATGTGTCGAATTGAATTCCAACTAAACAAATTTTCTTGTAATGAATATGTTGATTCTACCATTTGTTTAAATTATTTGGGTCCACATCAAATTTCACTCCATCCCATCAAAAATTGCGGAAAATGTTTTTCCTAAAAGGGTAGGTAATTGAGTTCGCAAAAAAATTTCCAAAATTTTCTATTGTGTTCCGAAAAATAAATATTGAAAGTGATTGAAATGACACAATATAGAAAAAAAAGGTTGTAGAAAGTAATTGTCTTGAATTGAAACACATATTCTCATATTTATGTTTCTAAATTTCATCGTTAAATTTGTTGTATTTTTGCTTGTAAATCAATGAATTGTTATTTATCTTTAGTTTGTCTTTAGTCATGTCATTGTGTTAGTTATTTTTTATCATCATTGTTGTTAGTTAGCTTGAACATGTTTTAAAGAGAAGTAGTTATTCTTCTTTCAGTTTTTATGAACTTGCTTCCACATTAATAATATTCATTGGTTTCGTTAAGAGATTACAATTTGGTTCAATTTGATTGATACCTTAACTTCTTATTATCATCCTGATTACATTTTTTCAATGATTAAAGCAACATTAAACTCCTTTTCATTTCAAAATTAAAATTAAGCAAATATAACGAATTAAATTATGTTTATACGAGTTTCTTTAAACAATTAAAAAAGTTCATCATAAATTAGAATTAATTTGTAAATAAGTTGGAAGTAAAAATTTGAATTTTAAAAAAAAATACAGTTTTTTTTTACAAAATAACTTAAATTATTTTTAATTTATAGAAATTTAATTATAACATTTTCATTTTTCAGAATTTCTTAGTTGAAATTTGTCTTTATCAATAAATCCAATCTAATAAAGATGATGAGCTGTGATATAATAAAAGGACTAGGTGAGACAAGAAACAACAACATTTTATTAAGAACTTATAATATATATATGAAAAGGAGATTGATGAATTCCATCAGAAGATAACTCAGTTTGAGGGTGCATGGTGTGGAGGCGGTGCTTGGTGGTGTGGTGGTTGTGCTTGGTGGTGATGTTGGTGGTGGTGGGGTGCTGGTGCTTGGTGATGATGTTGGAGGTGCTGGGGTGTTGGTGCCTGATGATGATGTTGGTGGTGGTGGGGTGCTGGTGCTTGGTGATGATGTTGGAGGTGCTGGGGTGTTGGTGCCTGGTGATGATGTTGGTGGTGGTGGGGTGCTGGTGCTTGGTGATGATGTTGGAGGTGCTGGGGTGTTGGTGCTTGGTGATGATGTTGGTGGTGGTGTGGTAAGTGATGGTGTGGTGGTTGGTGATGTGGTGAACCATGGTGTGGTGATGGTGCTTGGTGTGGTGGTTGAGGATGGTGTGGTGGTACTTGGTGGGGTGATTTGACAGTATCAGTGGAAGTTAGATCATGTGGACACTGACAAACATGTTCAATGCATACTGATGAACACCCACAATTTGGATTTTTGCACCCAACTTGACACTGTTGATTGTTGTCACATGGTAATCGATAAATGGGTCCTCTTGCTTCTGCCTTCATCATGCACAAATCTGCATCACAAAAATCTTATTAAGAACAATGCCAACTAAATTTTTCAAATGAAACAATAACCCTAATTCCCCACAAAAACTATGTCAAAGATTTGGTTTCATACTAAGAACTCAAGATGTGTAATACACAAGAAAATGACTCATTTGAATTTGAATTGAGAAACTAAAGAGAGATTGAATAGAACATCATTAATAACCTGAACTCATGATGAAGAAGGCTAACAAGAGTGTCACATTGACAATGAAACATCTTGAAGACCCCATGTTGTTCACTGAATATGTTATTCAACAACAACTATTCATCTATATATACTTAAATGGCAGTAGCAGTGTCACACAAAAGACAAAAGTTAATTATATTTTTTAATTAGTAATTATGTTAACTCATGCTTATTAAATGTAAATTTAATTCCATAGATTTAATTATTTTTCACTATTTTCTTGACTTAATTGAGTTTCAATCTATGATGCACCGATACTTGAATTTAGGCCATGAATCCGTGTCAGACACGTATCATATACTTTAAGATACTTTATTTATACTTATCAACAAAACATCTAGTCTATAAAGCCATAGTACTATTGTGATGACATGACTTTGTAATTTTTTATTTTTACAATGTTTAATAGATATGATTTTAATTTGGATCCAAACAATAATAATCATGTATTTATCATATTTTTAAGAATTTGTATGTTTTTCAATATACATATATCACGTATCATATCCTATAATTTTTAAAATAAACAAACGTATGGGCACACCATATACGTATCATATCCGATACAAGTAACGTATCGTATTCGATACAAGTAATGTATTGCATTTGATACATGATACAAGTAACGTATCATTGCATTAGAAGAAGTGTTGTGGTTTTCTAGTCATCGATGTTTGAATTGTAGACCTAAAAATCATAAGAAAAACGGTATCTAAATTAGTCGTTATAATAACTAATTATTTTTTTTGTCTAAGATTAGTAGTTTATTTAATAGTTTTCTAGTATTAAAAATAAATATTTGTTTTTTCTAAAATAAATATCATTACTTCCCTCATTTAATCTAAAAACATTATATTAACTAAAAAAAATTAAATTTTTAAAATGAAAAAAATAAATATTTTTTTTTATAAAAAAATTAATATGTAATTATATTGTTTAATTTTGGTTAAATTATATTTTAGTCCCCATTTTCGTAGCAAAATATCAATTTAGTCCCTCTATTTTTTTTATCTCAATTTGGTCCTTATTTTGAGAAATTTGATGCAATCAAGACTTTTTCGTTAGTGGTGTAGTAGTAGTGTTAAATGGGGTGTCACTCGTCAGTTTATGATTTTTTGGACTTTTTTTTAATTTATTTTTGAATTTTATTTATTTTTTTAAAATAAAAAAATATATAAAAATTTGCTACGTGTCAAGCTGACATTGTGCCACGTGACAGTGACAGTGTCTCGTGTCACTATTATGCTAGGTATCATTTTCTTATTCTCAATTTGGTCCCAGTATTTTAATTTTTGTCTCAATTTAGTCCCAAATTTTGTAAAAATTATGCAATTTCATCTCCTCTAAATTGAAACAAAAATTAACTTTTATATAAATATTATACAAATATTTTTATTAAATTTTCAAATTGATATTTTTATTATATATTTTCAACAAAACTAAGTTTATTTAAATTTGTTTCACATTCAATTTTACTTAAAATTGTTTTCAAATTTTAAATTTATTTGTTTTTGATTGTTACATAAACTAGTTAATTTTTCTTAAATTATATAATTGTTATTTTTACACCAACTAAAACATTTGTATAGAAATTATTGAATTTTACACATTTTAAAAACATGCAATTATTTAAAATATAAATTCAAATAAAAAACAATATTAAAGTATGATGTAATAAAATATCAATTCAATCTATGATTTTTTTTTGTTATTAGCATTATTTTCTATTAACAACTTTAAAACAATTTTAAATAAAGTTTAATGTGAAATATAAATTAAAATAAACTTAATCTAGTTAAAAATATTTACTTGAAATATCAATTTTGATAGAAATATTTGTGCATATTTATATAGAAATTAAATTTGATTTCAATTTGGAGAGAGACAAAATTGTACAATTTTTACAAAAATTAGGACTAAATTGAGGCAAAAATTAAAATACTAGGACCAAATTGAGAATAGGGAAATGAGACCTAGCATAATAGTGACATGTGGTACTATCACTACCATGTGGCATGATGTCGGTTTGACACTTGGCAAATTTTTAATTTTTTTTAAAATTTTAAAAAATAAAAATAAAATAAAAAATAAAAAATAAAAAAATTCAAAAAATCCAGGAACTGACACGTGGCACCCCATTTAACGCCGTTATTACACCACTAATGGAAAGGACTTAATTGCATCAAATTTTCCAAAATATGGACCAAATTGAGATAAAAAAAATTGAGGGACCAAATTGATATTTTGTTAGGAAAATGAAGACCAAAAGTTTAACCTTTAATTCTTTAAGTAATTTATATTCGACTATTAATTTGATATTATTCTATTGGAATTTGGAGATGGTATGCTATGATTTCCAATAAGAGTTACTTTCTAATAGAAACATTATTTAATGTGAAACCTAAATACATGATCAGTTCTTCACATGAATTCATTATCTTTGAAGCTCACATACACAATTTTCCGAAAATTGTATAGAGTTAGTTACTTGACACTCACATTAGAATTTTATTTTGATTGAAAAGAAACTTATATAATCAATTCCCATAAGTTCTAACCAACTTTCTTTAACTTAGATACATCACTTTGATTAATAACAAATTTTAGTGACAAAAAATAATTAGTCACTATAGTAACCAATTTAGATACTAATTTATAAACTTCAAATTATTGATAACTAAAATGGTTTTAAAAAATTATAATTTGTCTTTAAATTGGTAACTAAAATAGTTTCTATTATGAATTGGTTTCTAAATTGGTCATTAATATTAGCTACCTAGATTTTGGCTATCAGAAGAATTTATCTCCAAATTAGTCTCTAATTTAGAAATTGGTATGTAAACATATTTTTTTGTCATAAAATTGGTCACTATTAGGGATGGCAGCGGGTTGGGTCGGGCACACATAGTGCCTACCCGCAACTTGACCCACAACCAAAAAATCCACCCACTTCCCGTCCCACTGCCGCACAGGTACCCGTTTAAAAAATTACTCGTGGATATTTTAAAACCCGCAAATGTTTAAAAAATATATAATTTATTAATTTTTAAAATTAAATTTAAATAACATTACAAAAAAGGTAAAATAAAATATAAATGAAACTAAATATAAATTAAATTTAAATTTAAGTTAAATTTAATATAATAACACAAATTAAAATTTAATTTTAATTAAATTTAACTTAATAAAACATAAATTAAATTTTATTTTTATTTTTTATCGGGTAACGAGTACTCACGGGTCCAGATAGTATGATTTCATACCCAATCTGTTTATAAACGGGTATTAGAATACGTGCTACTCACTACTCGCGGATAACAAATACCCGCGGGTACCAACTATTCGTTGCAGATTTTATTTACAAATATCCAGGGACATTAATATTTTTGTCATCTCTAATCACTATTTGATAGTTTTTTTTAGGGCATGATACAATTATTCACATGATTTTAACTTATATACATGAAAATATATTTTAATGTAATATTATTTAACTTTACTTTGTAAATTTACAAAATATTTCCTGTTGCAAATGTTTTATAAAGGAGAAGGAGACGGTGAGTGTTGTATGTATCAATGATTAACTAACTATGAGAAAGGACCATGCAAATCTATGGATTTTTATGGGTGGAAAAAAGTGTATAGTGATTTTTATGGAGTGCATTTTTTGAAGTTGAACCGATAGTTGCTTAATTTCTTTATGGATCCTATAGGTTTACACAAAATATTAATAGTAAATATTTTTTTTCAACCTCATTATTTATTAAAAGCAAGAAAAATATTTAAATAATTGGATGGAAAAACTCACCCCCTTTGACACATTTCTGGATATGCCTCAGCCTACTATTAATCAGTTTCCAATTCCATGATATTTATTTTTGTATGACGACAATGTTTTTTCCTTTTTATGTAAAAAAATTATTTCTCTTGATAATAATACTTGTTCCCATTCAATGTAGTTTTGGATAGAAACGTAAGTTGTGCCATTTAGGATTGTAAGCATTTATAAATCAAGAGGCTCATTAATATTTATTTAGCACATAATTATCATTTAGGGTATCACGTTAATAAGAATATGCTGTATCCTACTGAAGTTTTACTATGAACAAGAACACCTTCGTAGATGAGAACAATGTAATTACAGAATTAGAAATTTGTATTTGACTTAAAGAAGTTTCAAGATATTGTAGTGTTTCAGCTTTTAAACTTTATTGTTTATAAAAACTTTGTTTTTTTTTCTCTTTAATTAATGCTATATTCAGTTATAAATATTAAAATTTTAGAATATTTATTGTTCATAATTTTTTATTATCTCTAAATTTATGTATATTAAAAAAAGCGAAACAGATGAAATTAACAGGAGTTTGAAATTCCGAGAAAAATACTGAAATATTAATGAAGGTTTGACAAAATAACATAGGTTTGAAATCTCAATGAAATAACGGAAGTTTGAAACTCCTAGAAATAACAAAAGTTATAAAATTATCAAAAGATTATAATTTTCTAGGGATTATTAAAAACCGCCATGAATATATTAACAACGCTAATATATTCACCAAATAGAACTCCACCCCCATTAAAAGGTACGAAGAATGTTTTCCATAAATTTCCAAATTTTTTTATTGTGTTCCGAAAAATAAATTTTGAAACTGATCGAAGTGACACAATGTAGAAAGAAAAAATGATTGGGTGCAAAAAATAGTTGTCGTCGATTGAAACACATATTCTCATATTTATGTTTTTAAATTTCATCGTTAAATTTGTTGTAATTTTGCTAGTAAATCAATGAATTGTCATTTATCTTTAGTATTCTTAGTCATGTCTCTGTGTTAGTTATTTTTTATCATCATTGCTGTTACTTAGCTTGAACATATATTTTAAAGAGAAGTAGTGATTCTTCTTTCAGTTTTTATGAACTTGCTTCCACATTAATAATATTGATGGCTTTCGTTAAGAGATTACAATTTGGTTCAAATTGATTCATACCTTAACTTCTTATTATCATCCTGATTACATTTTTTTAATGATTAAAGCAACATTAAACTCCTTTTCATTTCAAAATTAAAATTAAGCAAATATAAGGAATTAGATTATATTTATAAGAGTTTTTTTAAACAATTAAAAAAATTCATCATAAATTAGAATTAATTTGTAAATAAGTTGGAATTAAAAGTTTGAATATTTTAAAAAAATTATACTTTGTTTTTTACAAATTAACTTAAATTAATTTTAATTTATAGAAATTTAATTATAACATTTTCATTTTTCATAATTTCTTAGTTGAAATTTGTCTTTATCAATAAATCCAATCTAACAAAGATGATGAGCCATGATATAATAAAAGGACAAGGTGAGAAAAGAAACAATCACATTTTATTAAGAACTAAGAATACATGTGAAAAGGAGGTTGATAAATTCCATCAGAAGATGACTCAATTTTAGGATGCATGATGTGGAGGTGGTGCTTGGTGGTGAGGTGGTGGTGCTTGGTGGTGATGTGGGTGGTGGTGGGGTGCTGGTGCTTGGTGATGATGTTGGTGGTGGTGGGGTGTCGGTGCTTGGTGATGCTGGTGATGTTGGGGTGTCGGTGCTTGGTGATGATGTTGGTGGTGATGGGGTGCTGGTGCTTTATGATCATGTTGGTGGTGGTGTGGTAAGTGATGGTGTGGTGGGTGATGTGGTGAACCGTGATGTGGTGGGCTATGGTGGTGTGGTGATGGTGCTTGGTGTGGTGGTGGTGCTTGGTGGGGTGATTTGACATTATCAATGGAAGTTAGATCATGTGGACATTGGCAAACATGTTCAATGCATATTGATGAACACCCACAATTTGGATTTTTGCACCCAACTTGACATTGTTTATGGTTGTCACATGGTAATCGATAAATGATTCCTCTTGCTTCTGCCTTTATCATGCACAAATCTGTATCACAAAAATCTTATTAAGAAGAATACTGACTCAATTTTTCAAATAAAATAATAGTCCTAATTCTCCACCAAAACTATGTCAAAGATTTGGTTTCATTCTAAGAACTCAAGATGTGTAATGTACAAGAAAATGAATCATTTAAGTTGAGAAACTAAAGAGAGAGTGAATAGAACATCATTAATAACCTGAATTCATGATGAAGAGGGCTACCAAGAGTGTCACGCTGACGATGAAACATCTTGAAGATCCCATGTTGCTCACTGAATATGTTATTTAACAATGACTATTCATCTATATATACTATATATACTGAAATGGATGAAGCAGTTTCACGCAAAAGACAAAAGTTAATTATATTCTTAATTAGTAACTGTGTTAACTCATGCATATTAAATGCAAATTTAATTATTTTCCAATATTTTCTTGACTTAATTGAATCTCAATATATGATGCACCGATACTTCAATTTAGGTCATGAATCTGTGTCAGGCACGTGTAAGATACTTTAGGATACTTTATTAATACTTATCAACAAAATATCTAATTTATAAAGTTGTAGTACTATTGTGATGATAATACTTTATAATTTTTTATTTTGACAATGTTTAATAGATATAATTTTATTTTGGATCCAGACAATAACAATCATATATTTATCATATTTTTAAGAATTTTTATATTTTTTTATATATATATATATATATATATATATATATATATATATTAAGTATCATTACTTCTCTTATTTAATCTAAAAAAATTAAATTTTTAAAATGTAAAAAATAAATACTTTTTATAAAAAATTGAATATCAAATTATATTAATTAATTTTGGTTAAAATACCTTTTTGGTCCCAATTTTTGTCAAGTTTTGTCAAATAAGTCCTAATTTTGGTTTTGTGTTCAAATAGGTCCCAATTTTCGTCAATTTTGTTCAATTGAGTTCTTTTTTGCTAACACTGTTTAAATCATTAACGGCGATGAATAATGACTGCCACGTGTCACTTCGTGATTTTTTTGAATTTTTTTGAATTTTTTCAAATGTCCACATGTCAACCTAGTAGTGTGTCATGTGTCAAAGTCAATGTTCTATATTCAATTTGGTCCCTATATTTGTCATTTTTGTTCAATTTAGTCCCAATTTTGGTTAATATGAACCAATTTGGTCCCTTTCCAAATTGAAACCAAATTTAATTTTTATATTAAAATTCACGTTTTTATTAAATATTTTTATATAATATATTAAAATTCACATCATTATAACTTTGATATAAAAATTAAATTTGGTCACATCTTTGATAGAGACAAAATTGGTCAATTTTAAACAAAATTGGGACTAAATTGAACAAAAATAACTAATATAGGGACCAAATTGAATATAGAACATTGACTTTGACACGTGACACACTACTAAGTTGGCACGTGAACATTTAAAAGTTTTTTAAAAAAGAATTCAAAAAATTAAAATAAAAAATTCAAAAAAATCACAAAGTGACACGTGGCAGTGTTAATGGCCATTGATGATTTAAACGGTGTTAGCAAAAAAGGACCCAATTGAATAAAATTGACGAAAATTTGGACCTATTTGAACACAAAACCAAAATTATGACTTATTTGACAAAACTACACGAAAATTGGGACCAAAAAGGTATTTTAACCATTAATTTTTTTAAGTAAGTTATATTCAGCTGGTACTTTCATATTATTCTATTGGAACTTGGAGATGGTATGGTATCATTTCCAATAAGAGTTACTTTCTAATAGAAACATTATTTAATGTAAACCCAAATACATGATGAGTTCTTTACATGAATTCTTTATCTTTGAAGCTCACATACACAAGTTTCCTTAAATTGTAGAGTTAGTTACTTCGAGACTCACATTAGAATATTATTTTGATTGAAAAGAAACTTATATAATCAATTCCCATGAAAGAAGTTCTAACCAACTTTCTTTAATATATATATATATATATATATATATATATATATATATATATATATATATACGTTTCACAAAATTAATATAGTTTCTCATAAGAATATTCAAAATTAAAACCATTAAAATGAGTAATAATTAAAACAACAATCACTAAATCTATAACAATATATAAAGAGGATTCCCTCTTTTATGTCCATATTTCTTAATACTAATTCTACCCTTTACAATATAATTATTTATTAAATTTTTTAAATTAAAGGTTATTTTTACTTATTTTCTATATAACTATTTTTCTTTTTTTCTTTTTTTTTATTTATCAACAATTAATTTCTCTATTCATTTCACTTTATTTTTTAACATTTCACTTCATTTTTAATAAATATAAATTTATTTTATATATTAACTTAATAACATTACACTATTATCACCTACTAACATACTATCATTCATATTTAAAACATGCGTATACATAGGCACGATAGCGCCTGTGTGTACACTAATAATTATTAAAGATCAAACACGTTTTTAATTACTTTCACCATTAACAATATTTAAACAAAATTAATCTAATTAAAAAATTTTGTACTAAAAATATATTTTTTTTCTTTTTATTCTAAAGGGAAAATATTTTAATACTTATTGTTTTGAACATACTATTCAACCCCTGAACTATTTATCAACAAAAACAATATTCTAATGTAAGTCTCACAAATATAAAATCCTTAAAATTATATAGAATTGCTTATGAAACGATTTTTGTAAGGAATTCATCTTAGAATTAATTAACAATTAATTCTATTATGCGACTCATTTAAAATATTATGACAGGTTCAATTGTGATTTAATAAAATATGAGGATCTATTGATTATTATGAAAAATCGTAATAAAATAAAATAAGCTTAGTTCAATTTGATGGATGTTGACTTATAAAAGGGATTAGGGTTCAAATGAGATAGATTGAGAAATGGTGGGTGGAGAATAGACAAATTGAAAAACACATACTCATAGAGAGTTGGGTGTAAATGGATGGATCTTTAAGACTGAGCATGACTCTCAAGGTAATATCGAGCATTACAAGACTCGACTTGTTGCCAAAGTTTTTACTCAGAAAGATAGTATTGATTATAAAAAAACATTTTCGCCTGTTTCTAGGAAAAATTCTTTTAAAATTATCATGGCATTAGTAGTTCATTGTGATCATGAGTTGCATCAAATGGATATTAAAACTTTCTTTCTGAATGGGGATTTAGAAGAGGATGTTTATATGGACCAACCGGTTGGGTTGACTAAAGAAGGAAAAGAACACATTGTGACGATAATTTTTTTTAATTAATAGTATTATTTCCTACAATATACTTATAAAATTTAAAGGCAAAATCATACTTAAAATATACACACACACACACACACATATATATATATATATATATATATATATATATATATATATATATATATATATATATATGTATATTTACAATATTGTATGCATCCTATATCTACACCGTTTAGTACATCTTATATTTCTTACACTAGAAGAAGAAGAAATATTATTTATTTACAGTTTCCCCCTCATATACGGGTTATCAAACAGGTGGAGGGAAAAGGTTATGGATAAGATTCACTTGAACTATTGGGGGTAAATACAAGGTAACTCCAATTTGTCCTTCGATGATAATCGGCGCGTTTGGAGCAGAGAGAAAAGTAATGGTAGAGTTTCTCGTTCCTTGAAATGTTACAGAATTATTTACTGCATCGGTTTGCCATGCATCCCCAGGAAAACAGCCACAATGTCAGCGAAGAAGGGATCAGGCATGTTGGGAGCAGCCATCTATGATAAGGTTATAAAATTTTGTTTTTCACACACAATCAAAAATAGGGAAGTGAGACAAATATCACATAAAAAAAAATACAACATATCATAATAAAATAAAGTGGAATGAAAGTTCTCCCAAATCCATAAAACTAGATTTTTATTATACTTTTTTTTATAAAGATATTGATTAATTTTGTAGTGACTAGTCAGGATAAATGAGCTCATGACCAATAAGGTAACTCAAGAACATCTCATCTTGAGTAATACTAACTCGTTTAAATCCCCAAGGTCATACCTCTAACTATAATAATCAAATCTTTATTTATCATATATTTTATTTCAATATTAAACCATTTAATTATATAATTAAATAAACATGATCAATGCATAATTAAAAAAAATATATAAATAAATAAAAAGGATCAGTACGTAACTGGAGATAAATATAAATAAGTAAATGAGAGTAAATATAAATAGGATCGGTGTTAAACTAGAGATGAATATAAATAAATAAATAGGAATGAGAACTAAATATAAATTAGAATGAGGTTAGAGACACCTCACTTAAGGTAAATATAGAGATAAAAATAATTATGAACAAATAAAAAAATAATCAAAGTAAAAAGATAAAATGATAGATGTCTCCTTCCCTTACCTTAGCTATGAAAGATATGCTTTTGAAGATGATCTTTGTATTTTATTTTTCTCCTTTTTCTTTTCTCACACTCGCAAAGACTCTCTTTTTTTTTTCACTGTCTCTCTTTCTTTCCCCCCTTTGATTCACTTCATCCATATTTATACTACATTTTGTAATGATTACATTTAGTTTAAATTGCACTATTTCGTTTCTGTTTCAGTTCTTCCTTAGTTTAGTTTAGTTTGTTAAAGATTGGCCTATCAAGATTTTTTGTTGTTTATCTAATCTGACGTTAATATTAACCTATCATGGCATTAATTGTGATTTTCCATTTTGACAGTTCATGTACATGAATTGTGACGTTGTGGTGGAGATTCAATCTAAAAAAATTCTTTTGTTTACCTTATCATAATATATAAAGTTTCTATACATATATCATTAAGGTTCAATTTGGAGAAGACTATAAATATTATTATTATTATTATTTTTTATTAAATATATCCATGATATTTAAAATTACTTCAATAAACAGGACAATGGTGTACAATATTATAAAATTATTGTGTAATACGTTAAATGTGTTCATAATATTATTATTATTATAATAATAAAGGTAAAACATGTATTTTTTTAAACTGAAATGATAGCTATATTGTTATAAGTATTATTACTTATTTTATTATTGAAGTATATTATTTTGTAGTAATATTTTTATTATTTTAATTACAAACACTTAAATTTTGATTTCTTGAATAATTATAATTTTTATATCATATGTTCATAATTTATTATGCTGGTCACAATACCTATGAAAAATAATGTATCATAAACTTTTAGGTAATGACATACTGAAAATATTGTGGTATAAATCTTGAGATGTTACACACATGGTGTGTAAACTTCTCGACAATGGTGTCTTAAGTTCAATAATACTATTGTGTCCTTTGGATTTAAGGAAAACATTGTTGATCAGTGTATATATTTAAAGGTCAATGGGAACAAGTTTATATTTTTGATTCTGGATGTTGATGATATCTTGCTTGCGACTAATGATTTTGGTATATTAACTGAGACTAAGAGGTTTATCTCTAATAACGTTGAAATGAAATATATGAGTAAGGCATACTACGTGATAGAAATAGAAATATTCTGTGAAAGATCATAAGGATTGTTAGGTTTTTCTCAAAATGCATATATTAATAAGGTTTTAGAGAGATTCAAAATGGATAAATGTTCATCATCTCCCATTCTAATACAGAAAGGAGACAAGTTTAGTCTCATGCAATGTCCAAAGAATGATTTGGAATGGAAACAGGTGAAAGATATCCCTTATGCATTTGTTGTTGGGAGTTTGATGTATGCTCAAACATGTACGAGGCCAAATATTAGTTTTGCAGTTGGTATGCTTCGTACATACAAGAGTAATCTAAGACAAGAGCATTGGAAAGCTGTAAAGAAAGTTTTAAGGTACCTACAAGGAACAAAGAATGACATGCTTACTTATAGAAAATATGATCATCTTGAGGCGATAGGTTATACAGATTCAGACTTTACTGATTGTATGGATACAAGAAAGTCTACACTTGGTTATGTGTATCTTTCAGCCGGAGGAACGATTTCATAGAAAGTGTGAAGTAGTTTGTCATTGCTGCATTCACCATGGAAGCTAAATTTGTGGCATGCTTTGAGGTCACAGTTCAGGCTAATTAGTTGCATAACTTTATTCCAAGACTTAAAGTAGTCGACAATATTGCCAAGCCGCTGAAATTGTGATAATTTTGCAACAGTTTTCTTTTCTAAGAACGACCGGTATTCCAAAGGTGCTGAGCTTATGGAATTGAAATACTTTGTTATTGAAGAATAAGTTTAGAAACGTAGAGTGTCAATAAAACATATTAGCACAAATCTTATGATTGCTGACCCTTTGACAAAAGGGTTACCACCCAAATTGTATGCTAGCCATATAAAGAATATGGACATTATGTCTACTAGTGAATGTTAAATGTTAAATGTTGAATGTTGAATGTTAATGTTATTAATGTTTATTTAACACTCTAATCTCTTTAATGTATAAGTTTCTAAAAGTTGTGTTTTCTTCTTTATGTTTATGCATGCAAATTATGATGAAGAAAACAAATTATGTTATGTTATTATTATTGAAAAAAATGACATTATGTTTGAACTCATTATGGACTTCTCATCCTAAAGTCATATTAAAGAGAAATGGATGATACAATAGTATATGGAAGGGATCATGTCGAGTGAATGATGTGTGACTGCCATAACTCTTATTATTTATGTATCTTTGATTGTGAATAATGATTGAACTAATTTATTTAAGGTCCTTTAATGTGCATTATATTTATGTATTAAATCACATAATGTTATGACATCAAATTATGCTCCGTTCCCGGTTCTCCTGTAGCTGGATCCTCCGGAACCACAAGAATCCTTAGTTAGAATGGGATTCCTTAAGGGGAGCAAGTTTATTTTCCTGATCTTGTATGTTGATGACATTGTGCTTGCCACTAATGATATATGCATATTGCATGAAACTAAGAAATTTCTGTCAAAGAATTTTGAAATGAAAGATCTTGGTGACGCCTCCTTTGTATTAGGAATTCAGATATACCGAGATCGATCTCGGGGTATTCTAGGATTATCACAAAGGAGCTATATCGATAAAGTTCTTAAAAGGTTTAGCATGCATGAATGTAAATTTGGGGATACTCCAGTTGCTAAGGGAGACAAGTTCAGTTTCCATCAGTGCCCAAAGGGAAATTTGGAAATTGAGGAAATGAAGAAGATTCCTTATGCGTCAGCTGTAGGGAGTTTGATGTATGCCCAAGTATGTACGCGTCCAGACATATCATACATAGTTGGGGTTCTAGGCAGATACTTAAGTAATCCAGGAATGGACCATTGGAAAGCAACAAAGAAGGTCATGAGATATTTAAAGAGAACAAGAGGTTATATGCTCACATACAGGAGGTCAGACTAGTTGGAGATCACTGGGTTTTCTGACTCGGATTTTGCAAGATGTCAAGATAGCTTGAAATCTACTTTAGGTTACATTTTTATGTTGGCAAGTGGTGTGGTTTTTTAGTGCAGTGTCAAGCAAACCCTTACAGCTTCATCCACCATGACAGTAGAATTTGTAGCATGCTATGAGACATCTAATCACGGGATATGGCTGAGAAATTTTGTCACATGGCTGAAAATTGTGGAAGGCATTGAAAGACCACTTAAGTTATATTGTGACAACAAATCAGCTGTATTGTATTCCAATAACAATAGGAGCTCGACTAAGTCAAAGCACATCGACATTAAGTTCCTAGTTGTTAAAGAAAGAGTACAGAGTGGACAGATTTCCATAGAACATTTAGGGACAAACTCCATGATTGCAGATCCTCTAACCAAAGGACTTCCACCCAAGGTCTTTCATGAGCATGTTGCTCACATGGGTGTTTTACAGTTTGAGGAATCTGAGGTTTAGTGGGAGATAGTCATTTTCATATGTTTTATGTTTTATGTTTAATTTCTTGTATGCATACATTGAACTTTCAGACATATTTGGTTATTTATATATGTGGTTTTAATTTTACACTTTGTACATTAAGTTTTTATATCGATCTCATTAAGTTAAAGTTTGGACCAGTTGAAAATAGATGTGTATATACAGATCACCTTCACATAATTTTTCATGCTACACATTTCATGATGAATCCATGTCATTTGGTTGTAGCAGGATTAGTGATCATTGTTGGTTTTAGTTGCGATTGATGCAATGAAACACTAGTTTGGTTCTACATACTGATATAATCAATGGACGGGACTTTTGGAGTATGCTCGAGTAATATAATGGCAATTTTGAGCTCATAAAGTCTAACACATTTATAAGGTTGTAAGGACATATATATTTGTGACCAGTGAGAGATTGTTAGTAATTTTGGGTCATGCATATATATGATACATAATTAAATGTGTTAGGGCCATTATTTATAAAGCCAAATAATAAAGTGATCTGACTAATTTAAAGATTTGGCTAAAGGCATATGTCATGAAAATAAATATTGTGTAGAGACCAGTTAGTAATTTCT
>Ga0214544_1005502_pt1 | contig 24470 bp, 18 predicted proteins | sample CNSS3metaG_FD_160074 | JGI IMG/M metagenome (GOLD analysis project Ga0214544, IMG submission 160074) | Root nodule microbial communities from cowpea collected in UCLA plant growth center, Los Angeles, California, USA - CNSS3 | ecosystem: Host-associated > Plants > Roots > Nodule | place: USA... | reverse complement strand
GTGTCTAACAGATGGCCACGTAAGGATCCCGTTTTCAGCTGAGAGGAATTGATGAACAACACGTGGTCTTGAAATTTTAGGACAGTTTTAAAAGAGGGATTTGGGGTCTTTCTGAAACCCTAAAATTAGAGCAGATCGTGTTGCTTTGGGGGATATAGTATTGAATTCATTGGCAGCCAAAATTGAACTTTGAACATCGTTGTAGGGTGATGAAAAGTGGGAGCAGAGGGATTCATTGTACGCAGAGGAGTAGTGGTTCGAAAATTTCGCAAACATGTTCGTCGTCGTCGGATATGACATCCAAACTGTGTGGGTGTGGGGAAAGATTACTGCTCCTAAAGGCAACGACTGTGAAGAACAAGGGGAGATTATTTTGGAGATGTAGAAAATGGGTTGTAAGTGACAAATATGTTATTTATTGGGCGAACTTAATTTCGTTTGATGTCTTAATGGTTTTGTTTGATTTATGCAGTCCAATTCTCATTGCAATTTCTTTGAATGGTTTAATGAAGAGGATTCTAAATATGAAGGGAACGCACCGGACTTTCAAGACGGTGGTAGAACACGAACTGAAGAAGATGAAGTGTGTTTGGAGAAGGAGAAAGTTATATTGGAGTTGATAAAGAAAAATGAGAAGTTGAAGGCGAAATTGCAAGAAGAGAAAAAGTTTGGGAGATTCCTGCAAGTTTTTTTCCTTTTGTCGTGGACATTAACAGTTGTCTTTGTTTTTATGTTGCTGTTCAAGTTCAATTGCAACTAGTTTTTTAGTAAGTTCTATTTAGCAGTGATTAGTTATGTATGGAACTTTAATGGTTAAGTATGTTTGAGGTAACTTTTGGTGGGGAAGTGTTTTGTATTTGTAATATGTTAGTAATGAATGAAATGAGAAGTTCAATTGTGTTTTACATGGTGGTATTTTAAATCGAGAAGTTCATACATAGAAACACGTCTGTTGTAATTTATGAGATTATTTTTACTTAACAAGTCTGTTGTAATTTAATTCATTGTTAGCAGTGGTCCTTTGCTGTAAACTGATGTAAACAGGATATCCATTTAATTGATTTCATTATAGTGTGCATCAAGGAACCAACACTCTTCTCAGACAGAGAAAGCCTCTGTTCACAATTTTGTATCTGACTTATGTTGTCAGAAAATTCAATGGCCACTTCGAATTCAAACGTCTGTGTTTTGGAGACTGTCAGATTAGGTTTTCTTCCTTCCTGGTATTTTGATTTCCCATTCACCCAAAAATAATTCCATTAAACTACTTAAAAAGAAAAATAAGAAAAGAAAGAATAGTCAGCTTAACATGGTATATGGGAAGAGAATGAAAGGAAAAAACAAATTACTTACTCAGAAGATATTCACTTTTTGCAGCTTCAAAGCCCAAGAAATGAGTGAAAGTAACGAAAACGAAAGGAGACCATGCATCAGTTGTGGCATTATGCATTTGAATCTTACCTCTGCATCTTTGCCATATGAACAAAAAGAGATTGTGGGTGAAAAACCTCTACTTTGTTTCTTTTTCAAGGATAACTAATTTTCTTTTTAATAAATTGTATTACATGTATTTTAAGTTAACATAAATTGGACAACAGAGATGAACATGTATGGGAGATTTTATTCAACATATATTATTAAATAATAATAATAAATAAGATTGAAACAAATACATAATTGTAAAAGACTTACTCTCGAGAAGATATAATTTTTATGGCTAAATTGTATTCATCACTCTGCTTTCCAGACTTAAAGTAAAAGTCAAATTTTATTGTGGGACAAGAAATGCATGGAAATATCTTATATCAGATCACATTATGCTGCTAATCAAATATGCATTTCATCTTTCACAGAAAAAACATTACACATTATATAAAATCTCATTAACTTGATGAGTATTTCTATAATATGTAATGTCATTACTGTGAAAGATCAATATTCACTTATTAGTAGCATAATATTGATTTTTGATATAAGATTAATCTTTAAAATCTATTTTATTTATTTATGAATGAATACATGCATTAGTGAAACTTGATAGGGATCTTAATCAAAATAAATTTTCTTTATGTTCGATTCAAAATTAAAAAATAATTTTGATAAGTAAAATTCTAATAATATCTAGTATCACCATCTCCTCAACAATGGTGCTTCTGTCTGCAAAATAGCATGGTTTAGAAGATGGAATAACAGTAAATAAATATAATTTTTGAATAAGATGTCTCTAAAACATTTTTCTTGTTTGAGACAATACATAACATGTCTAATAATGTATAAGTAATAAATTTCTGAGATAGATATTATTTATTTTACTTTCTTTTATTAAACAAATAATTAAGTGTTTTGTAAATGTATTAAGTCTATATACCTTGAAGGAAATAGTTAAGAATGAACATAGTGCTTAGAGATAGATGATGAAAAGAACAAAATAATATGAAATTTCCATAATATACAGTGAAAAAGGTTTACTTACTGAAGAATTAATAGGTTTGCAGGGTTGAGCACAGGAGATAGAATAGAAATTGTGAGAGTGTAAAAGAAAGGAAGAAGAAAGAAGGCGCAGAAGAGAGAGTGTGAAGATTTACCAAATTAGGTTAAACATATATATACAAATAATGATGTGGTTGGAAAAATTTATTGTTAATTCATTTTTTTTATATAAAAATATGTGTAAGTCAAATTTTTAAAAAAAAATATGGAGTTTAAATAGACGTTGTATGAGTAAATTCATGGAATGATGGCACACACTTCAATGTTTTCTGATAAGAGAAACTATCGGTGAATTTTGTATGCATTGAACTAAGATACACGCGCGTGCATTTTACTTTTCTCTGTATGTTAGATAATGATGTTTGAAAGGTGAATAATGTTTACGATGCTCAAAATCTGATTATTATTACACATATACTTTTAAATGATAGTGAATATATTATAGTAATAGTGAAGAGAGGTTTAAAATAACCGTCCCAAATTAGCAAAACAAATATAGAACATAATTATATACTGAGATAAAGAAAAGACACTGAAAATATAACAAAAAAAATACATAAAAGTAATGGAATCATTTTATGACTTGTTATCTCATTACATCTTTAAATGAAACGAAAAACACAGTAGAAATTTAATAAAATAATACATAAAATTACATGCTAACTCTATATTTAATATGACTTCTACTCTTTAATACGAGTGTTGACTTGAACAGAGACGTCGTCGTTTGAGAGACGGGTCTCAGCTACGTTTCCTGAAAAGATTAAAATAGAAAAGTGATTAGCATTGGTATTAAAAACAAAAATAATGAATGCTGTATACTTTCAATAACAAAAACTACTCACCCATCAGGTTCACTCAACTTCCTCCATATATTAACCTTCAGGGTTCATTGCTGCCTTTAAAATAAATAAATAATAATGTAAAAAAACAAGTCTTCTTCATATTCTTTGTTCTGAGACCGTAATTTTAGTTTTGATTGAAAGACATTTTCGACCAAGTCTTCTTCATGCCTTTTCAATCTTTGTTCATGAGCTTCAAGAGAGCCCATTAGTTGTGTTACTGACAATGTGGCTAAATCTTTTGTTAGTTCAATCGCGGTTGCGATTGCATAATATTTTTGGGGAATAGAAATTAAAATTTTCTCAACGATTTTTTTGTCATGAATAATTTCCCCATAGGCTCTCATCTGACTAACTATTTCCTTTATTCTACAATAGTAGTCTTTAATGGTCCCAGATTCTTTATTTCTTATTAATTCAAACTCTTGTCTTAGAGAATGAAGTTTAACATTGCGTACCTCATCATTTCCTTGAAACTCTTTTTGTATTGTGTTCCAAGCTTGCTTTGCACTTGTGGCACCTATTATTCTTGGAAAGATTGTGTCATCAACTGCTTGTTGAAGAGCAAATAAAGCCCTTGAAACCTTTTGTTTGTTTTCCTTCAACTCCTTCTTTTGAGCTACAGTAAGAGTGGAAGTGTCTTCTGGAATAGTAAATCCCTCTTCTATAATGTCCCATAAGTCTTGGGAGCGAAAGAATGTTTTCATTTTGACACTCCTAAAATCATAATTTTCTTCTGTGAAAATAGGTATTGGAATTGATGATGTTTGATTGGTAGTGGCCATGGGTTGAGAAAATATTTTGGAAGTAGAATAGAATGGAGTTCTAGTTTTTTTTAAGTAGTTGAAAAATTTATCTACACCCAGTAGATGTAGATGACTGAACGTAGCTCTGGTCCCACTAATAGTATTTTGAGGTTGTGAAAGGAATAGTTGATGGGATAGAGAAAATTGTGGAGATAGTAGAATGTGGAAGTTGTAGTTGGAATGAGTATGTAGTTGTAATAGTGAGTAGTGTGTCATACATCAAATGATTGAGTACATGAGTATTTATAGACCTATAGAATATTCTAGAAAGTGCTAGCCACGTGGAATGTTCTAGATTTTTGTCTATGTAGAATGTTCTTGATATTTTCTTCCTATCTTAGGCTTTTTTACTTTGTTCTAGAACTTTTATTACATTTCAATACTTTTATCTTAGAATTTTCTAGATTCTTCTAGAATTTGCATTACACTTTAAAAGACACATATTTTGTTCAAGTTCAATCCTGGGTTTGGTTCACTCGTTCCAATTGACAATGAATGAATGAATAAAGGATCTCTTATCGTTCCATGAAGATTGAAGATGGCAATAATGTACAATGGGTGATTGGATATATAAGAAAATACAAACTTTTAGGTACAATTTTGTAGCTTTTTATGTCTAGACATTTATCTATGAATATTACGCGACAACAAGTGATGTATGATTTAGACACATAGGAAAAACAAGTTATATCAGTTGTTTTTCGCTTCATGTAATGAGACAACAAGTTATATCAGTTGAGTATATCATGTTAAATATAGAGTGATTCTATTCTTTTATTCAAACCATGCAGTACAACCCTTTAAAGAAATTATTTGTAAATTCAAAAATAGTGTCTATATCGATCATCACGAAATCACAAAATCCACGCTCAACTGTGTTTATCCATTTCATTTACCATTATACCATATATTAAAAACATAGCCTATGTTAAAAAAAAAGAAACATCAGAGACGATAACAAAACTTTAAACGAAAAATGTGCCAAGTAGTAGTAATTCTCTTCCTTCACAAAATTTCTGAAGAAATTTTGTTGAGCCAGTCATATTAAAAGGTTACAGATTCTTACTCTCTCTTTCTCTTGTTTCGTTGAATTAAATTATGCAAAAAGAAACAAAAATCATACATTTTTTAAGGTGGTCCTCTGCTTATGTGGTAGCAAAATCTCACATATTTTATATATTTTCAAAGAAATAATTGAGGATCATTATTGAATAGAAAAAAACCTTAAGATGTGACCATATCACAACATATCAACATTAATTACACACCTTAAGATGTATGTTATCATATATAACATGGATTTGGGGTTTACCCAACTCTAGTTGGATGAACGGTCATGATAACGACTTATTCTCATCATCGAATAACAACATTGCAATTTTATTAAAATTGTGAAGCCAATTATGTGAAACAGGTATACAACTTAACACCATAGTCTCCACGAATTCCACTTTATATAATTAATAATATTACATAAGGAAACAAACCTAGACAAAGATTCTAAGTATAACACAAAGACATCTTTGAATGAAATTGAAAAACACAGTAGAAATTTAGTAAAAGAATACATAAAAGTCATAGAGTCGTTCTATATTTAACTAATCCTAAAGATTTTTTTGATGTGCTCGGAAATTACATCAGTTGTTGATAAATGGCATGACTTGAAAAACCTCCAAATTGAGGAAGAGGCGGTTGAAGATGGTGTGGCTCAAAGGAAGAATTTCGATCAGGAAAAGTTTCTAAGTAATCCTGTAAAAACATCTTCAACGCTGATGATATTGTAATGTGTTTACTGTGAAAGATTAAATGGTTGATTTGGTCAGCATCATCCCTTGGTTTTTGATGCATTCAGATAACATACTTGCGTGCATTTCTTGGAATAACAGTAAATAAACCTGACCACAGTAGTAAGAGAATTAAAGGATGAAAAGAACTTTAAGCAGCTATGATATACAAAATAATATGAATTTTCCATAATATAGAAATCAAAGAATGTGAAAAAGGTTTACTTACTGAAGAATTAATATGTTTGCAGGGTTGAGCACAGGAGATAGAATAGAAATTGTGAGAGTGTAAAAGAAAGGAAGAAGAAAGAAGGCGCAGAAGAGAGAGTGTGAAGATTTACCAAATTAGGTTAAACATATATATACAAATAATGATGTGGTTGGAAAAATTTATTGTTAATTCATTTTTTTTATATAAAAATATGTGTAAGTCAAATTTTTAAAAAAAAATATGGAGTTTAAATAGACGTTGTATGAGTAAATTCATGGAATGATGGCACACACTTCAATGTTTTCTGATAAGAGAAACTATCGGTGAATTTTGTATGCATTGAACTAAGATACACGCGCGTGCATTTTACTTTTCTCTGTATGTTAGATAATGATGTTTGAAAGGTGAATAATGTTTACGATGCTCAAAATCTGATTATTACACATATACTTTTAAATGATAGTGAATATTATAGTAATAGTGAAGAGAGGTTTAAAATAACCGTCCCAAATTAGCAAAATAAAAATAGAGAGTATGAAAGGAAATATGATTAACATAAAACATAATTATATACTGAGATCAAAGAAAAGACACACTGAAAATATAAGAAAAGAATACATAAAAGTGATGGAATCATTTTATCACTTATTATCTCATTACATCTTTAAATGAAACGAAAAAAACAGTAAAAAATTAATAAAAGAATACATAAATGTTTGTCTCTCAGCATCCATAGGTTTCCTGAGGAGATGAAAGTAGAGAAGTGATTAGCATTAGTATTAGAAACAAAGATGAATGAATGAACGTTGATACTTACAATAACAAAAACTACTCACCCATCAGCTTCACTCAACTTCCTCCATATATTAACCTTCAGGGTTCATTGCTGCCTTTAAAATAAATAAATAATAATGTAAAAAAACAAAAAAATGTAAAAATATTTTTTGTATCGACTTTGTATGCTGACCTGATGGTACCGTAACGTAATGTTTTTGCTGTGAAAGCGTTGATTTGATTAGCAGCAGCATCCCTTCATTTTTTATGCAATCAGATAACTTACTTCCATGCATTTCTTCAATCTCTTTTTACCTGTTTGCAAAATCACATAAAGTCTAATAATTTAAGTATTAAATTTCTTAGATAGATAAACTATTTTACTTTCTTTTATCAGATGAATAAATAAAGTGTTTTGTTAATGTAGTTAAATATATATATATATATATATATATCGAAAGAAGTTGGTAAATATAAACATAATGCTTACTGTTAAACGAGAAAAAAATATTAAGTGGCTGTAATATGCCAAATTATATTCAGAATATACAATACAAGTACATAAACCATAAAGTAATATGAAATAAATATGTAAATATAAATTAAGGTTTCATGCGTTTACAAAATTGAACACCATTATGTTGCTTATCTTGAAATGAACATAAACAGATAGTTATTGAAAGAAGAAGATTAAAATTGAAACAATATTGATAACACAGAAGAAAAAAGATTGCAATTACAATCGTTTAATTTTTTACGCTCAACAATTTAACGTCAAATATGATAAAGCAACTTACTGTCTCAGAAAGCAACTTCCGGCGACTGCAGTTTTGAGAATGAGAAGGAAACGGAAACGAAAGACGAAAGAGGCGTTGAGTGCGAACTTTTAACCTTTTAGGTCAAACTTATATAACCGGAATATGAGAACCCACGTGTTTGTAAAAATTCTATCAATATTTAATTATTTTTATTATATAATACCAGTAATTCGATTTTGAGATGTGAAAATAGATATTGAAATAAAAAAATTATCAATTTAGTCAAATAAACAGTTTTAAGAATATACTATTAAACTCTTTGAATACAATATTTTCATGGCGAAGGCTTTTGTAAAAGAATACAACATTGTTCTTTAAGATATCGGAAAGGGACGAAAAAAAAATGTTTAGACAAAATAAAAGAAGTACACTTAAGGATATTTTAACTTCCTAATCTACCCCTAGCTTTTTTGGTTGATCCTCTCATACTCTTCTCTTTTTTTATCCTATCTAATTCTTTTTTGAGCTAGGCGCTGATCAAAATTCAATAAAAAAATATTATAATAAAAATAAGTGATAAAAACAAGGAATAATATTACTTACAATTTTATTTTTCTAAATTATTATTTTTCTTTACATAATTATTTAATTTTTTTTTTCAATTTATCAATATTTAATTTACTATATTCCTCATTTAAAAAATAGTAATTGAAGTTATATCAAACACTTCAGACTATTTTTTTATCTTCTTTTCGTTAACAAATTATATATATAATTATTTACGAATGTAAAATTTATTATTTAGGTGAAAAGAAATATCAACGATCCAACACTTTAAAGAATACTTACGTGTAGTCTTTCTTCTGTCAGCTCCATCTCTCTCCAATTACTTAAATTTTCAATGCAAACAATAAATGTTCTGATACATTGTTAGTAACAAGTGCTGTGTTAATTACTTACTTTTTTTATCTACACTCTTGAAGAAATAATTAAACTAATATTTGTTAAAGAAAATGTTTCGGAAGAGAAGTAATAATTTTGGTGTTTCTCAGCTTATTAGTAAAATCTTCATTTTAAACTACAATAACTAATCACTTTTTTATACAGAAAAACAACTTCATACAATAACTAAACAAAAACAATGTCTCATCATCGGTGGATTCCTTACACTGTCTCAGATCAATACGATAATTGGTAGAATCATCGGTGGATTCCTGATGCATGGCGAGGGTTGGTGGCAGCAAAAACGTTAATTGGGATTCGTAAAACTATGTCAGAGCAGCATCATCGGTTTGAATCCTTCTGTGTCAGATCAAATGCATGCATTGGTAAAACTTTAATCCAAGCATCGAAGGCTGAGTGAATTATTGGAAACGACAAAAAAATTGACGAAAAGTTTGGCCAATGTAATGCAATTCCTTCTGACAGATGCTTTAATTCTTGGCTTTTTATTTTCAGAAATTTTCTCTTAAAGCAGTAATATCGCAATTTACCAAAGTCTTGTGTTTTGTAAACTACTTCAGCATCTCAATGCCACATTAATGCGTTCATGTAGAAATGGAACTTTTCCTCAGTATATGTTTGAATGCACAGTGCATCAGTAAATTCATTGGCTCATACCACACATTTCAAGCTTTTCTCATAAGACAAACTATCGCTGGATTTTGTATGGTTCAATCTCACAATTCAATTTGGCATTTTGCATAAAACCTTCGATGTGCATCCACCAATTATTTAATGTAAGATAAAGATTTGTATTTTAATATATGAACCTCCAAAAAAAAAAAACACTTCATTAGGATGGAATGAATATATTAATGTATGAAATTATTATGGTGCTGTAGAATTTGATTTGATTTGAATGATTCTTTACTGGTGGCTTAGTTCTATTTCCAAAAGCACCCCAGCGAAGTGCTTTCAAAATGTTTTCGTAAAAGGAAGGAATAATTTGAAGTTCATTTTTATAGCATAGAGTATATTTTGTTAATTAGTTTTGGTATTTACTTTAGATTCATCTGCTACATGATTTAATAAAGAGAGGTTAAGTTTTCATGCACTTATCATAACACCTTGGCTAAGAATTTTTGTATAACCTACGGAATTTTTCTTTAGTTAGGACATTTTCGTTCCACCTATGCTTCCAAATTCAGAATTTGTTTCTTTTACTTATTTGGCAACACATACTTTTATCAAACCACCCTTGATAGTTCCCTCATCCGATTAATTTCTTTAGATATCTCTACCACACCTATTCATACTTACATTTAGTCATGGCTACTTGCAATTGAATGGTCCATAATTATATTGTTTTTAAATAAGGCTTAATACCTAATTTGTTCCTCTAATTTTATTCAAATTTTAAGAAAAAATCCTAATGTTTCATTTATTCGATTTAGTTCTCCAATTTTTAAAAAAATATTTAATTTAGTCATTTCCGTTAAATTGACGTTCACGTCGTGTTCATACAGTGTCATGTATCATGTTATTGTCACCAGTTCTTGTTTTCAATTTAGTCCCCTTATTTATAATTTAGATCTAATTTGATCTTCTTCTTTTTTTTTTAAATGATGCAATTTGGTTCCTCTCAAATTTGAGGTCAAATTAGTAATTAAACTTAATTACCACTTATATATACATGTTAAATTTTTTTAAAAAATTTATAAATTAAATCACTCCATCTAAATATATTCAAATTATTTTATTTTTATATTTTTACATACAAATCGAAAATGTAAATATAAAGTGACACTTGTCACATTAAAAATATGTGTTACATTCAACATTTAAAAATTATAAGTGTCACTTTACATTTACATTTTTAATATTTAAAAAAAATTATAAGTTTAAATAGGGATTTTTTATGTAAAATGGAAAAAAAAAATTTGAATATTTAGGTAGAATAATTTGATATATAAATCTTTAAAAAATATATAAATATATATATATATATATATATATATATATATATATATATATAAGTTGTAAGTAAGTTTAATTACTAATTTGATCTCAAATGGGAGAATGACGAAATTGCTTCATTTAAAAAAAAAAGATAACCAAATTAGATCAAAATTATAATTAAGATGACTAAATGGAAAATAGGCACTGATATGTGACAATAACATGACATATGACACTATATGGACACGATATTAATGTCAATTTAATATAAATGACTAAATTGAATATTTTTAAGAGATTGGAGGATTAAATTGAACAAATGAAAAATTAAGGATCTTTTAAAAAATTTGAATAAAATTAGAGGATCAAGTATTAAGCCTTAAAATAAATTCTAATATGCTTTTAGGTCTAAGTAAAGGTAAGGAATCATAATTAATTATATGGGTTGGTGTATTCCAAATATTTCTATAATAATATATTTTGTTTTCTTTAGATAAAAAAAATATCTATGTATTATAATACGTTTTTAAATAAACTACACATATAGAACGTAGGAAAAACAAATACTAAAACACTCAGAAAAGACCTTGCTCTAAAACTAGGAAAAGTTAATTCATCTAAACAAACTAACAGGGTAAGAAAAATATTAGATCATGATTTTTATAATTTAGATCACAATTTTATGACATTTTTTAAAGTGATTTTTGTTATATATAGAGTAAGAATTGAGGAATGTTCATATTTAGTGATGATGTTAATCACACTTAGGATAGGTATTGACACTACACCATTTTTCACTTTAGACAACATTCAACTTGTCAACACATATAAAAGTGTTGCCTAAACACGTAAAAGACAACAATTTTATAAGTGTAGTTTAAAAACTACTAAAGACCACACTTTTTATAAGTGTGGTTTAAAAATTACTAAATACCTCATTTTTCTGTATCTGTGATTTTAAAATTATTAAAGACCACATTTTATATAAAGTGTTAGATTATTTATATCACACTTTTCTAAATGTTGCCTAAGATTAAAAATGAGGTATCATATTTACACATAACACTTAATTAAATAAAACAAAATTATTTCTTTTATACATACTATACATGTTTTCTAAAAAAAATCTTCCCTCCTTTTCACTTTTAGTAACTTAAAAAAATTGCAATTAAAATTTTAGAACTTCGCGCGAATCAGTGGAGATTTTAGAACTCCCTTGGATCTTGAAAATTTTCTTTCTTCATCTGTTTGACATCAACACAACATCAGCGCCTTCTTCTTCTTCCCCCCAAAACATTGGCTCCAGCCTCTACCGTTAATCCCACCACCGACGTTGATCGCAATTGTCACCACTGCCACCAAACTAGACCCTCGCCATTGCAATCGTGTAAACCTTAGGAACCATCGTTGCACGTTAGAGCTCGCATCAATAGTTGCTCTACTCAACCACTCCAGCTTGTTGCCATTTCCGGTGAGATGCCTGGTTTTGTGGCAAACTCCAATTTGAGTTGCTTGAACTCGGGGTACTTTGTTGGTTCTGTTTGATTAATTGCTATGTGAGATTGATTGAATTATCAAATTTCTGATATGTTTTGTATTTGAGCTAGTGAATTGTTGTTGTGGTTCGTGTTTATTAGATTAAGTGATTGTAAGTATTTACTCGATTAAGTGATTAAGCACAACTGCAATCCATTCACGACAAACTCAATAAGAAGCCATCTTATGAGCCTAGGGTTTCTGAGAGGGAGAGGGAGAGGGATAAGGATAGGGATAAGACTAGGGAGAGAGGGATAAGGGACATGGATAGGGAAACACTTCTCTTCACAAACAGTGTAGGTAAGAGAAGGCGGTAAATGATATAAGGAAAGTTAGTGAAGCTAGAAAGGGAAACAATGTTGGGACGAATTCTTCCAACCTAATTGATGGTACGTTCCAATCTACTGATTCAATTTTTTTTCTCTGTATTTGTCCTGATGAATATGTTGCTTTCATGTCTAGATACATTTTATAAATTCTCTCTATTATTGGCTAGATTTTGTTTGTCATGATTCATGGACATCTTTGTTGCTATTGTCTACAGTCATCTGCTGAAAGAGTCAAAGCCAAGATGAAGCTTTAGCTCTCTGAAATTGGTAAGCATATAGATCTCCAAGGCATAAATTATCCATACTTAAATACATTTTCACCATATGTTTTGAAATGAACTATTTTTCTTGACGTATCGAACAATGATGTTAGGTGCACTAATCTTGAATGTTCTGAAAATATTTCATGTAGTTGACTAGTTTGAGAATGAAATGATTATGTTCACATTACATGGAAAACTTGGTTTTTGGCACAAATACTGGCCATGCCTCCTCTGGTCTTCTTGTAGTATACGATTATTTGATGTTAGAAACTACTAGTTAAGGTTGCTAGTATCTAGTCATATATATGAAAAGAGCTAGTTATAACAAACCAAAATTTTAATGTTTCACCTTTGAAGTAACATTGATGTAGTAAATTATTAATTACCTGTAATTCCTTTTTCTTTCTCGATGTAAAAACAATTCTGGTTTAAATAGATGAAATTTTTTGTAGGGATGAGTAGTTTAATTTGAAGGGCGTACTGGTAATTTTGCATTGGTACTAAGATGACTTGATAAAGAAATAACTCTTCAGGCTTATGTTCAAAAGTTGGAAAGTAGTCATTTAAAGCTGACCTAACTGGATCAAGAGCTTTAGCGAGTTAGGCAGCAGGTAGGGTGCAATTATTCTTTTGAAGTTGATTATGCTCTTCTTTTTAGTGAAAAATTTGCCAACCTATGCTCATATTCAATTTAAACTCAAATATCTAGTTTCTTATCCTTCAGGTATGTTTGTCCTTGTCATACATAATTGTAAACAAATTGGAGGGAACTTTGGCTTGCTTTTTGTATTGGTTCTGTTTTCCACTGCACCATTTTCAAGATGGAGAAGGATTTTTCTAATGTCATACATATATGTTTTATTGTTGAGACCGTAAAGTTTCTTTATTTTTATTTATTATAGTTAAGATGTGATCAAGACATTTTTCAAAAGAACATGTATTTAATTAAGGGTTGGACCATTAAGACATTGGAACAAGGTTTCCTGCCATTTAGTAACTTAAAGGTAGTAATTTAAAGTATGCCTATTATCTCAATGATTAATATCCGATTTGAGATTGTAACAATTTTGTTAAAAAGGTTACCAAGAGATAAGACAAGAACTTATAAGGAAGCATGGAAAAATATTAAATCATATTTAATTGGTCCTGTCTAATCATTTAATATGCAGGGCTGTATTGATGACTTGTAATTTTAGTAGAATATTTTTCTTCTCAATTATTAAACAATCAACTTCATTGTGTTATTGTTATTAATATATCTTTTTGTAGATAGTTTCATGTCTTCAAAGGGATATAAATGAATAGGTTATAAATTAGTATCTTGAAATGTGATGCTTACAATTAAAATTCAATTTTTTATCTATAAATTTTTTATATTTTTATAATAGATAAATATAATGGGTTTACTTATAAATAAACCAGATGAATGATGAATAAATAGAATGAATTTAATTTTTGATTTATAAAATTGAATTACTATTATTATTATTATTATTATTATTATTATTATTATTATTATTATTATTATTATTATTGTAGTTTGCTTACACCATGTATCGATTGTGTGTGAGCAGGTTATGTTGATCATCCAGGAGCAACTTTAGCAGCTTAGGTTACAAGTGGGAGAAAGTTACTCATATCCAAGGACTCAACATCATTTCTTTTAATTATTTATTGTAAAAGATCATGTTAGAATTATCAATATTTTAATTTTAATAACTTTATATGTAGTATAAATAATCATATGTTGTATTACATTATTCAAATTGTACTTGAAAATCTATGTTTGAAAATTGTGATGATTAAGCATGTTTTGTTATGTGAATAGCGAATCATTTAATTATGAAAGTAAAAAAAAAAAGTGTTGGTTGCATTAGTGTATAATTAATATGTGACGTAAATCAATAAGAGATCAAATAATATAAGAATTTTCTAAATGCAATATTGTAATTTTAAAAGTATTGATCTAAATGAATATTTATATTCTAAACCAATTTAAAAATTTTAATAAAAATGTTATAATATCTAATATTGGTCATATTAGAAAAGTGTTATATGAAAGTTAGGCAACATTTCAAAACTTATTGTTTATACAATAAGCAACATTTAAGATGTGCTGTTTATAAATAATAAGCAACATTTTGAAATGTGTTGTCTATAAATAATAAGCAACATTTAAATAGTGTTGTCTATGTACAATAAACAACATTTAAAATATGTGGCTTATTTCAATCCTATAAGACAACATTTTTATAAATTGTGTGGCCTTTAGTACAAAAAGTGTTGCCTATAACCTAAGCCCACACGCGTATCCTCCACGCCTAGAAACTTGTTGCCAAAGTGTTGCCTAAAGTTTAGGCCACACTTTTTTAACTTCAGACCACACGTTTTAGATGTTGTCTAAAGAGAAAAATGGTGTAGTGTGAATTTATCTTGTCTAGCCTAGTGTTATGAAGCGCTAATTGTGTGAATTTTATGTTTTGACATCATTTTGTAAAATTATAAAGGATAGTCAACTTAGAACTGTTATTTTAGGGATATTACATTTATCCGTCAGAATTTAAAAGAAAACAATTATAAAATAAACAATGTAAAAGAGATAGCCTAATAACATAATGAGATTTTGGATGCACATTTTAGAAATGGCATTCAAAGTTGAGAAGAGGCAATGAACTTGGTGAGGCCAAAGGTGACAACCATAGCCATCCAACCTCCGATGAGAACCCTTACACAATATCTCATCAATATCTCATCAGGGGAGGAAAACCGAATTCTAGAACAACTTCAAAAAATGGAAGAGAGAGATAGTAAAATTAAATGTCTTAGGGAAGAAGGGAATGATGATAGTGATAAATGAACATAGTTAGTCTCAACATAAGGGGAATTGGGGGACCTGCAAAATGGAGATATGTGAGAGAGATAATTAGTAAGAACGGAGTAGGATGGTGTGTATCCAGGAAACAAAAGTGGGAACAATTAATAGAGAAAAATGCTCTGCAATCTGGGGGGATGACGAATACGAATGGATAGATTCTCCAGCCGAAAATAGTGGAGGGGGAATCCTTACTATCTGGGGTAAAAATCAATTCAAATGTGAAAAATCAATCTCTAAAAGAGGATTCATAATAACCATCGGAAAATGGGGTAAGGATAATATCCAGGTTAACATTATTAATGTGTACTCACCATGCGAAATCAATGAAAAAAGACGCATGTGGGAAGATATAATAAAATACCAGGAGGAAGTGGGAGGGAAGGTGTGGTGTATCTTAGGTGACTTTAATGCTGTGAGAAACCTAGAGGAAAGAAAGGGAGTCAACCATATAGGCATTAGTAGTAGAAGTGAAATACAAGGCTTTAATGAATTCATAGAAAGGATGGAACTAATAGATTTACCACTTGTTGGTAGGAAGTATACGTGGTATAGAACTAATGGATCTGCCAAAAGTAGGTTAGATAGGATCCTTGTAACCAGGGATTGGGAGGATGTGTGGCCAGGAAGTAAATAATATGTCTTGGATAGAGTAATATCAAATCATTGTGCTTTGCTCCTAAAATCCACACATGTAGATTGGGGCCCTATACCATTTAGAACCTTGGACGCTTGGCTTATTGTGACAGGCTTTACAGATTTTGTTAAGAAATAGTGGGATAGCTACAATGTGGTTGGGTGCGGCCTTGTAATGGTAAAGGAGAAATTAAAAAGGTTGAAACAAGATTTAAAGATTTGGAATAAAGAATTTTTTGGGGACACCAATAAAGAAAAGCAACGTCTAATAGAGAACATAAGTGAATTGGATAAATTAGATGATCAAAGTGGATTGAATGAGGAGCAAAAGAACCAAAGGAGTACTCTCTTCGCTGAACTAAAAAAGGTTAACAATAGATTTGAATCAATGCTGAGACAAAAATCCAGGATTAAATGGCTGGAAGCAGGCGATTTGAATACAAAATTCTTCCACCAAACAATGAATTGGAGGAAAAGAAAAAACATGATTACAGGTTTGAGAATTCTAGGAGAATGGAGTGAGAATCCTCAAGAGGTTAAAGAGGGGGTAAAGGAATACTTTGAGGGTAAGTTGAGGGAGACAAGTGAGTTCAATGTAAAACTGGGAAATGTAGATTTTAACTCAATATCAAAGGAAGACAACATCATGTTGACAAAATCTTTCTCAGAAGGGGAGATTAAGAGGGCAGTATGGGAGTGTGAAGGTAACAAAAGCTCGGGCCCAAACGGTTTTAACTTTAGTTTTATTAAGAACTCATGGGAAATAATCAAAAGAGATATTATAAAAGTTGTTCATAACTTCCAAATTACAGGTAAGTACCCTAAAGGATGTAATGCATCCTTTATTGCACCTATACCTAAGCGAGATAACCCCCAAGGCCTAGACGAATACCGACCCATTTCCCTAGTAGGAAGCCTCTACAAAATCATATCCAAATGCCTTTCTCTAAGGCTCAAGTTGGCTATACATAAGGTAATTGATCATACCCAATCTGCATTTTTGGAGGGCAGAGGGTTGCTGGATAGTGTTTTGATCGCAAGTGAAACTATAGATGAAGTTAGGCGTAAAAAGAAAAGTTGTGTTATAGTTAAAGTTGATTATGAGAAAGCCTATGATTCTATCAGATGGGATTTTCTATTTTACATGATGAAGAGACTAGGCTTTTGCGCAAAATGGATTCTGTGGATTAGGGAGTGCTTAGAATCATCCACAATTTCAGTGCTTGTTAATGGCAACCCAACTCAAGAATTTTGCCCATCTAAAGGGCTACAACAGGGAAACCCTCTGGCTCCCTTTCTTTTTTTGATCGTAGCAGAGGCACTAGCAGGTTTAATGAGAGTGGCAGCAAAGAAAAAATTGTTGGAAGGGATCAAAGTGGGAGAGAAAAACATTGAGGTGAATATGTTGCAATTTGCAGACGATACATTGTTCTTGAGCGAAGCAAAAACTCAAAACATGGTCATAAAAAGTATTCTTAGATGTTTTGAGTTAGCTGCAGGACTGAAAGTAAACTTCATTAAGAGTAAGATAGGAGGTGTAGGGGTTACTGAATACTACCTTCAGAGATTTTCGAATATGTTAAACTGTGACACCATGCAACTTCCTTTTTCATATCTAGGCATGCCAATTGGGGGTAATCCTAGGAAACATTATATGTGGAAAGGTGTTGTTGAGAAAATAAGGAAAAAATTAGCCAAATGGAAAGGAAAGCACCTCTCTTTCGCTGGTAGAACTTGCTTGCTTAAATCTGTCATCACATATTTACCTCTTTTTTTCTTGTCCTTTTTCAAAATACCAAAATCTGTGGAAAAAGAAATTAAGAGGATTCAGAGAGATTTCTTTTGGGGATATGGATGTGAAGGTAGGAAGATTGCATGGGTTATGTGGTATAATATTTGCAAACCAAAAGAGCTTGGGGGATTAGGAGTTAAAAGTCTAAGACTATTTAATATTGCACTACTTGGAAAATGGAAATGGGGGATGGGAATTGAATGTGAAGGGCTATGGAAATCAATTTTGGACTCAAAATACGATTCATGGAGGAGCTTAGATAATAGAATAGACAATAAACTTGACTCATGTTGGTGGAGGGATCTTAGGAGGGCAACAAGTGGAGAAGAATGGGGGAAGTGGTTTGAAAATAATGTGGAATGGAAGATAGGAAATGGTAAAATTATTAGATTTTGGACTGATAGGTGGTTGGAACATGAGCCACTATGCAAAACGTATCCAAGGTTATACGCTAACTCAATAAATAAACAAGCTACACTTGGAGAGATGGGCAGTTGGCAAAATAACACTTGGGAGTGGAATTTGGAGTGGAGGAGACAGTGGTTTGAGTGGGAGGTAAACCAGCTAACCATCTTGAAGCAACAATTGGGAACTAAAACTCTCAAAAGGGAGAATGATGATTGTTGGGTATGGGTAGACGAGGATTCACAGACCTTTACTGTTAGTTCAACCTATAGAAAATTGTTAGACGCCACTATTTTTGAAGAAATAGTAGAGTTTGATAAATTTTGGAAAGTCAAGGCCCTTCCTTCCGCTCAACATTTTGCTTGGAAAAATCTTTTGAACAAAGTTGCTACAAAAGATAATTTGGGTAGAAGGGGAATAAATATAATTGATAGTTTATGCAATATGTGTAGGTTAGTTGATGAATCCAGCAGTCATTTATTTTTTACTTGTGATGTGGCCATGGGGGTGTGGAACATGTGCAACAAATGGGTGGGTGTTAGCAATGTCAATCATTTCATGCCAAGACAACACTTTAATCATTTTTATCTTTTTGGTCTAGATGATAAACAAAATAATGCATAGAAATGTATGTGAATGCCAATAGTTTAGGTTATCTGAAAACAAAGAAATAACATTATTTTTAGTGGTGGAACGGTCGACAATATAGAAATGTTCACTGTTGCACAATTGAAAACATGGGGATGGATAACTACTAAATTTCCAAAAGTACAATTTTCTTATTCTGATTGGTGTCTTTATCCTTTATCATGCCTAAAATCTATAAGGTAGCATGGGATTATCACGACTGTAGGCATGGAAAGTATTATTAGATTCTTAGGTATAATATATGTATGGTTCTATATTTCCACTCTACTTATCAGTGTCAAAACTTTTGCTCACTAAGAATTTTTTGCTTTAATTATGTGTTTCCTTTCGAGGTAAAACTGATGGCTGAGCAGCGTGATGAGCATATAAGGAAATACAGATTAAAGACATTGGTAATTGGTTGTGGTGTACATTATCTAAAGAGGAATGTTGATAGACCAATGCATACATAAACACCTGCGAGAACTAAAACATATTTGCAGACACCCGTTGACAGAACACGATGCAAAGCATAATTAGGCAGATTATTTTGTGGGGGATCGCTGTCAAGACATGATACATTACATCGACCATACTACAATTGCTATATATAGTGTTTGATTTACATTTGAACAGTCCTGATGGATGAATACAAGCTAGGTTTTTTTTTGACTTATAAATGCACCTATCATTTTGTATTGTAGGTACACTATATTATGAAAACTTTTTATATTTGTATACGGGTTGGAGCACCCTAGTGTTCCAAATATATAAACTTGCTGATAAAAAAAAAAATCTCATCAATGGAGTTTTTCCAAGAACTGCTCCTACCCCTCGAAACACCATCAAAGCCAAGGTAACTGCAGCAGCAACAACTCCCATTCTAATCTTGTGCCTCCTTACAAACACAGAGACTAACCCGTCATTGCCACCCAACACTGCTGCTCTAAGCCACTCACCCCTCTCTCAGTACTCAATCTTGCTCTCTTCACTTGCTTTTGCTTTTGCCTCCACACGGATCTCAACTTCGTCGGATCATAAAGATAAAATGAACCTGGGAAATTAATACTCAAATGGAGAATGAGGAACAACACACGCTTCCAATGAACAGTATATATATTGTGTCACTAGTAGAGGTGTCAATTTGGTCCAGCCCACAGGGTTTGGCCCTGGTCCATGTGGGCTAGGGTCAAAAAAGCCCACATTGAAAAAAAGCCCCCAACAAAGAAGCCCACAGGGCCAAAAGCCCTACAAAAGCCCTGTGGGCCAAGGCCAACCCATGGGCTTTCATCTTCCACATGAAAAATATATTATTTTTTAAAATATATTACTATCTGTGGGACAGGCCCAACGAACCGGACAAGCACGACGACCCGAATAGGTCTAACGACTCGGACCTGCCCGACGACCTCAACAAGAACGACGACTCGAACGGGCCCGATGATCCAAACAGGCCCAACTACCCGAACGGGCCCGACGACCCAGACGGGTCCGAATACAGGACAAACCCGACAACACGGACGGGCCCAACGACATGGAAGGGCCCGACGACCCGGATGGGCTCGATGACCTGGACGGGCCCAATGACCCGGACAGGCCCGACGAATCTGACAGGCTCTATGACCCAAACAAGCCCGGTGACCCGAACGGGCCCGACGACCCGTATGGACCCGACGACCCGGACAAATCCTACAACCCAAACGGGCCTGACGACGCAGATGGGACCGACGACACAGACATGCCTGACAACCCAGACGGGCCCGACGACCCAAACGGGCCCAACAAGTCGAATGGGCCTAACGACCAAGACGGGCCATACGAACAGGCCTGACGACACGGATGGGCCCGCCGATCCGAACGGGCCCAATGATCCAAACAGACCCAACGACCTGAACGAGCCCGACAACCTGTATGGACCCGACGACCCGAACGGGCCCGAAGACCCAGACGAGGCTGACGGACCCGACAACCAGGACGGGCCCGACGACCCGGATGAGCCCGACGACCCAGACGAGTCCGACTACCCAGACAGCCCCGACACCCAAACGGGCCCAATGACCCTGACGGGCCCAATGATCCGAACAGGCCCGACGACCCGGACGGACCCGACGACCCAGACAGGACCGATGACCCAAACGGGCCGGATGATCTAGACATGCACAACGACCCGAGCAGGCCCGACAACTCGAACAGGTCGTCCGACCCATTCAAGTCATCGGGCTCGTGTGGGTTGCCGAGCCTGTTCGGGTCGTCTGGCACGTCTGGGTCGTCGAGTCCGTCTGGGTCGTCGGGCCCGTTCGGGTCGTCAGGCCTGTTCGGGTCGTTTGGCACGTTTAGGCCGTCTGGCACGTCTAGGTCGTCGGGCCCGTTCTGATCGTCGGGCCCATCTTGGTCGTCTGTCTTGTCCGAGTTTTCTGGCCCGTTTGGGTCGTCGGGCCCGTCCGTGTTGTCTGGCAGGTCCGAGGTCTCAGGCCTGTCCTGGTCGTCGGGCTCATCTTGGTCGTCGGGTTTGTCCTTATCATCGGGCTCGTCCTGGTCATTGGGCTCATCCGGGTCATCGGGCCCGTTCGGGTAGCTCAACTTGATCTTTGACTCTGGCTTAATGTAGTATTATTTGGGGGGCTAACCCACATTAGCCCTAGCCCTAACCTACTAGAGAGGGGGCTTTGGGGGCTGGGGCTTTTTTTTGGCCCCCTTATTTGGGAGCCCCCTAAAAGGGGGCTTTATGAAGAGTGGGTCAGGACTGGCCCATGGGCTAGGGGCCAAATTGACAGCTCTAGTCACTGAGTAAAGCTTTTTACATTCTCAACACTCTTTATTTGCTTTAAAATTTCAACATTCTGTGGAGGAGATAGCAACATTAGTAACATTAGTGTTGCATTATCAGCATTATTCACCAAAAGTTATGTTCTAACATTGCTTCGTACATCAGAAACTTATTTGGTTTAATATATTGTGAATTGATTAAGTTATTTTGTGTAGTTATAGTACTTCGAGTTACATGCATATGTTAATTAATTTTAGAGTGTAAATGTTAACTAATTAATATCCCAATGCAGTTAATTCAATTTACATTTAACAGGGTGAGTCTCTAGTACGTATAATGTTAGAATGTAAACTTTGACACCAATTTTATTTAAGATCATGTAAGAGCATATTCTCCTTCAAGCTTGGATCTGAAAATCTGATGCAACATATGGTGGCTTGAGCTTCCACAATTCATTCAGAGAACTCAAATGTCTACAATGTATTTTGTATATAGCAAACAATTTTGATGTATTCCGTGCTTTTTAATAGAGAATGCATAAAGTAATATCATGGGCTAGGTATAAAGGATTTGAGAATGTTTAACATGAATTTGTTAGGAGAATGGAAGTGGAAGTTAGGGAGAGATGAACCAGGATTATCGAAAGAAGTATTCATGGAGAGCACTGGACAAAAGAATAGATGGAAACTATTGTTATCAAACTATGATTTCAACAAAGATTTGTTTTGATAATATTTATTATAAGTTATTATTGCTTTTATATTAAGTTTCTTTTTTAAAATGCATTAACACAATCTTGATTTTACAAATTTTATTCTATTTCAGAGTTTTAGTTGCACAATTTTGTGATAAGATATGAATTTTTCAAATTTTGAGTTTATTCTTTTAAAAAATTAGCTCACCTTTGCAAATTTTTGTGTGTACATTTTGTTTTTTTTCTTTTGCAATGGTCGTATTTTGAATATGCCAGAGATAGGATCTGATGGCGATAATATTATTGGAGTTGAAAGAATTAGTATAGGAGTATTTTTAAATAAATAGTTGAACATTTTGAAAATTTGTATATAGTTTATATCTTGAAGTACTAAAAGAATGTTTGTTTAGAAAAAAAGAAAATTAAGATGTTACAATTTTTATATCAGAGCAGCAGTTCAAACCTTAGGCAAACTGTAGGAAGTAGGGTTTTGTGTTCCTGTTGCATTGGTGCCATTACAATTGAAGATGACAATGACGTACCAATTGTGATTGATTATCGCTGTTTAAAAAAAACTCATATTTTCTCCCAATTTTATTTTAAAATTTTTTTCGTAGGAAATAATTATAAATTTTGTTATGAATTTTTTTTTCAAGAAATTGCTACTAATTTTCTTGCAAAATATTTTATATAAAATACTTTTTGCAACAAATTTTATAGGAAATACTTGCAAATTTTATAATTTTGTAAGAAATAATTACTCACGAAGGAATTACCTATCAACTAAAATTCTCAGAAAAAATGACAGAAAAAAGTCTTTTCTTGCAAATTTTTTTAATAGATTTGCAAAAAAAATCTCATTCAATATGAGAATTTATATTAGTGTATGAAAAAAAATACGAACTATGAACATACCATTTACATACTTGGGCTTACCAATCGGAGCAAATCATAGAAAGAAAGAGTTTTGGAGGGATATATATGATCATAAGAATTAGGAAGAGACTAGCAATACAAATGAAGATATATATATATATATATATATATATATATATATATATATATATATATATATATATAATTCATAGGGAGGGATGCACTACTAAAAATTCTCATATTACATGAGAATTTTCTTGCAACTTTGTTAAAAAATTTGCAAGAAAATACTTTTTCTTTCTAATTTTTCTAAGAATCTAAATTGACAGTAATTCCTTCGTGGGTAATTATTCCTACAAAATTATAAAATTCGTAAGTATTTTCTACAAAATTTGTTGCAAAAAGTTTTTTATATAAAATATTTAGCAAAAAAATTAGTAGCAATTTCCTGCAATTTTTTTTCATAACAAAATTTATAAGTATTTTCTAAAAAAAAAATTCAAAACAAAATTGGTAGAAAATATGAGTTTTTTTTAGTAATGAGGGTTACTTTAATAAAATTGGTGATATATTCTATTTCATTATACTATATGTCTTCATTCAAGATAGATTAAAATTATTACAAGAATACAAAAGGAGTTTTCATGTGCTAGGTTGTTTTTTTTTAATCAGCAAAAAAAAAATATTGAATAGGGACAATTGGGTTGTCCTTACCCATACATAAAGTAATATATACAAAAAGAAAGATAAATGGCAACAATATACCATTCCTTCTCTAAATGATGCTACAAAAAACATTAACAGGACAACAACTCCATTGAAGACTATGCTTTGTTAGGCATAAAGTAATATCATGGGCTAGGTATAAAGGATTTGAGAATGTTTAACATGACTTTGTTAGGAGAATGGAAGTGTAAGTTAGGGAAGGATGAACCAGGATTATCGAAAGAAGTATTCTTATTAAAGTAAGGTTCATGGAGATAGGGGTGGGCATGGATTGGATATTTAATGATCCAATCCACATCCATTTTATATCCAAATAATTGGATTAGATTTTTGACCCAAATCCATTTTTTTAGCAAAAGTAGTTTGGATTTTTTTAGAATC
>Ga0214544_1005501_pt1 | contig 24471 bp, 7 predicted proteins | sample CNSS3metaG_FD_160074 | JGI IMG/M metagenome (GOLD analysis project Ga0214544, IMG submission 160074) | Root nodule microbial communities from cowpea collected in UCLA plant growth center, Los Angeles, California, USA - CNSS3 | ecosystem: Host-associated > Plants > Roots > Nodule | place: USA... | reverse complement strand
CATAACATACCTGATTTAAAAGTAGAAGAATTTCCCTCTTCCTTCCCCTCTCTCTCCCTTAAGGTTTTTTGGATGGAGAGAAAGAGGATGCCATCAAGTGGATTACAGTGTGAAGTTTGTGTTGTTCCCTTTAAGTGGATTACAGGTGAAACTTGGTGGATTAAGAGTAAAGTTTGTTATAGTTTGTGAGTGATTTGATTGATGTGATAGATTAAAAATTATATTTCAATCATAAAAAAACAAGATTACCAAATTGTACTTTATTTTAAAAATAATTAAAAATTATCATTATATAAGTTTGATTTATCGTAGAAAAAGTATGAAAATGTGTAAGTGAAAATAACATATTTTCATAAAAAAATATTTAAAAGATAATGTAATAGAAAATTTTATAATTAAAAATTACTTTTTAAACCGTATTTTATAACAATTTTCAAATTTTCGTTATTTTTATATTGTTTTCATAATTATGCTAAAATAATTGCGGACATTATTGTAATCTTGATATCACCGCCGAACCATTGCATAACAGACATGATTGAAAAATAGAACAATTTCCCTCTTCCTTCCCTTCTCTCTCCATCAAGGTTGGTTGGATGGAGAGGGATAGGATGAATTGAAGTGGATTAGAGTGTGAAGCTTGTCTTGTTCACTTTAAGGGGATTAAATGTGGAAGTGAGTGAATTTAGAGTAAAGTTTGTTGAAGTTTGTGAGTGATTTGATAGATGCGATAAATTAAAAATTATATTTAAATCACAAAAAAACATGATTACAGACTGGATTTAAAAGTAGAAGAATTTTCCTCTTCCTTCCCCTCTCTCCCTCAAGGTTGATTGGATGGAGAAGGAGAGGATGACATCAAGAGGATTAGAGTGTGAAGTTTGTGTTGTTCAATTTAAGTAGATTAAAGGTGAAAGTGGGTGGATTAAGAGTAAAATTTGTTCAAGTTTGCGAGTGATTTGATGGATGTGATAGATTAAATCTTATATTTAAATCATAAAAGAACAAGATTACCAAATTGTACTTTATTTTAAAAATAATTGAAAATTATTATTATATAATTCTGATTTATCGTAGAAAAAATATGAAAATGTTTAAATGATAGTAAGATATTATAATAATAAAATATTTAAAAGATAATGTAATAGAAAATTTTATAATTAAAAATTACTTTTTAAACCCTATTGTATAACAATTTTCAAATTTTTGTGATTAATTATTTTTGTAAAAATAATTTGAAAAGTCATATTTTTACATCATTTTCATAATTAATCTGAAAAATAAATTGCGGACATAATTGTATTCTTGATATCACCCTCAAACTAAGACATAACAGACATGATTTAAAAGTAGAAGAATTTCCCTTTTCCTTTCCCTGTCTCTCCCTCAAGGTTGATCGGATAGAGAGGGAGAGGATGACATCAAGTGGATTACAATGTGAAGTTTGTGTTTTTCACTTTAAGTGGATTAAAGGTGAAAATGGGTGGATTAATAGTAAAGTTTGTAAAAATTTGTGAGTGATTTGGTGGATGTGATAGATTAAAATTTATATTGAAATCAAAGAAAAACAAGATTACCAAATTATACTTTATTTTAAAAATAATTAAAAATTATCATTATATAAGTTTGATTTATCGTAGAAAAAATATGAAAATGTGTAAATGATAGTAACATATTATAATAAAGAAATATTTAAAAGATAATGTAATAGAAAATTTTATAATTAAAAATTACTTTTTAAACCTTATTTTATAACAATTTTCAAGTTTTCGTGATTAATTATTTTTGTAAAAATAATTTGAAAAGTCATATTTTTACATCATTTTCATAATTAATCTGAAAAATAAATTGCAGACATAATTGTAATCTTAATATCACCCTCAAACCAGGACATAACAGACATGATTTAAAAGTAGAATAATTTCCCTCTTCCTTCCTCTCTCTCTCACTCAAGGTTGATTGGATGGAGAGGGAGAGGATGACATCAAGTGGATTGCAGTGTGAAGTTTATGTTGTTCGCTTTAAGTGGATTAAAGTTGAAAGTGGGTGGATTAAGAGTAAAGTTTGTTCAAGTTTGTGAGTGATTTGATGGATGTGATAGATTAAATCTTATATTTAAATCATAAAAGAAAAAGATTACCAAATTGTACTTTATTTTAAAAATAATTAAAAATTATCATTATATAAGTTTGATTTATCGTAGAAAAAATATGAAAATGTGTAAATGATAGTAACATATTATAATAAAGAAATATTTAAAAGATAATGTAATAGAAAATTTTATAATTAAAAATTACTTCTTAAACCCTATTTTATAACAATTTTCAAATTTTCGTGATTAATTATTTTTGTAAAAAGAATTTGAAAAGTCATATTTTTACATCATTTTCATAATTAATCTGAAAAATAAATTGCAGACTTAATTGTAATCTTAATATCACCCTCAAACCAGGACATAACATAGATGATTTAAAAATAGAAGAATTTATCTCTTGCTTTTCCTCTCTCTCCCTCAAGGTTGATCGGATGGAGAGGGAGACGATGACATCAAGTTGATTACAGTGTGAAGCTTGTGTTGTTTACTTTAAGTGGGTTAAAGGTGAAAGTTGGTGGATTAAGAGTAAAGTTTGTTATAGTTTCTGAGTGATTTGATGGATGTGATAGATTAAAAATTATATTTAAATTAAAGAAAAATAACATTACCAAATTGTACTTTATTTTAAAAATAATTAAAAATTATCACTATATAAGTTTGAATTATCGTAGAAAAAATATGAAAATGTATAAGTGGAAAGTAACATACTTTAATAAAAAAAATTTAAAAGATAATTTCATAAAAAAATTGTAATTAAAAATTACTTTTTAAACCTTATTTTATAACAATTTTCAAATTTTCGCGGTTAATTATTTTTGTAAAAATAATTTGAAAGTCATTTTTTTACATTATTTTCATAATTAAGCTGAAAAATAAATTGCGGACATAATTGTTACCTTGATATCACCCTCAAACCATGACATAACAGAGCTGATTTAAAAACGGAAGAATTTATCTCTTCCTTTCCCTCTTTCTCCCTCAAGGTTGATTGGATGAAGAGGGAAAGGATGACATAGGGTGGATTACAGTGTGAAGTTTGTGTTGTTCACTTTAAGTAGATTAAAGGTGAAAGTGGGTGGATTAAGAGTAAAGTTTGTTAATGTTTGTGAGTGATTTGATGGATGTGATAGATTAAAACTTATTTTTAAATCATAAAAAACCAGATTATCGAATTGTACTTTATTTTTAAAAATAATTAAAAATAATTATTATATAACCTTCATTTATAGTACAAAAAATACGAAAATGTATAAATGAAAATAACATATTTTAATAAAAAAATATTTAAAAGATAATGTAATAAAAAATTTTATAATTAAAAATTACTTTTTAACCCTTATTTTATAACAATTTTAAACTTTTCGTGATTAATTATTGTTGTAAAAATAATTTGAAAGTCATATTTTTACATTGTTTTTATAATTAAGCTGAAAAATAAATTGCGGACATCATTGTAATCTTTGTATCACCGTCAAACCAGGACATAACAGACATGATTTAAAAGTAGAAGGATTTCCCTCTTCCTTCCCCTCTCTCTCCCTCAAGGTTGATTGGATGGAGAGAGAGAGGATGACATCAAGTGGATTACAGTGTGAAGTTTGTGTTGTTCACTTTAAGTGGATTAAAGGTGAAAGTGGGTGGATTAAGAGTAAAGTTGGTTCAAGGTTGTGAGTGATTTCATGGATTTGATAGATTAAAAATTATATTTCAATCATAAAAAAACAAGATTACCAAATTGTACTTTATTTTAAAAATAATTAAAAATTATCATTATATAAGTTTGATTTATCGTAGAAAAAATATGAAAATGTATAAATGAAAGTAACATATTTTAATAAAAAAATATTTAAAAGATAATGTAATAAAAAAATTTATAATTAAAAATTACTTTTTAACCCTTATTTTATAACAATTTTCAAATATTCGTGATTAATTATTGTTGTAAAAATAATTTGAAAATTCATATTTTTACATCATTTTCATAATTAAGCTGAAAAATAAATAGCGGACAACATTGTAATCTTGATATCACCTTTAAACCAGGACATAACAGACATGATTTACAAGTAGAAGAATTTCCCTCTTCCTTCCCCTCTCTCTCCCTCAAGGATGATTGGATGGAGAGAAAGAGGATGACACAAAGTGGATTACAGTGTGAAGTTTGTGTTGTTCACTTTAAGTGGATTAAAGGTGACACTGGGTGGATTAAGAGTAAAGTTTGTTAAAGTTTGTGAGTGATTTGATGGATATGATAGATTAAAACTTATATTTAAATCATAAAAAACAAGATTACCAAATTGTACTTTATTTTAAAAATAATTAAAAGTTATTATTATATAAGTTTGATTTATCGTAGAAAAAATACAAAAATGTATAAATGAAAATAACATATTTTAATAAAAGATAATGTAATAAAAAAATTTATAATTAAAAATTACTTTTTAACCCTTATTTTATAACAATTTTAAAATTTTCATGATTAATTATTGTTGTAAAAATAATTTCAAAATTCATATTTTTACATCACTTTCATAATTAAGCTGAAAAATAAATTGCGGATATCATTGTAATCTTGATATCACCTTCAAACCAGGACATAACATACCTGATTTAAAAGTAGAAGAATTTCCCTCTTCCTTCCCCTCTCTCTCCCTTAAGGTTTTTTGGATGGAGAGAAAGAGGATGCCATCAAGTGGATTACAGTGTGAAGTTTGTGTTGTTCACTTTAAGTGGATTACAGGTGAAACTTGGTGGATTAAGAGTAAAGTTTGTTATAGTTTGTGAGTGATTTGATGGATGTGATAGATTAAAAATTATATTTCAATCATAAAAAAACAAGATTACCAAATTGTACTTTATTTTAAAAATAATTAAAAATTATCATTATATAAGTATGATTTATCGTAGAAAAAATATGAAAATGTGTAAGTGAAAATAACATATTTTAATAAAAAAATATTTAAAAGATAATGTAATAGAAAATTATATAATTAAAAATTAATTTTTAAACCCTATTTTATAACAATTTTAAAATTTTCGTGATTAATTATTTTTGGAAAAATAATTTGAAAATTCATATTTTTAACTCATTCTCATAATTAAGCCTAAAAATAAATTGCGGACATCATTGTAATCTTGATATCACCTTCACACCAAGACATAAATGACATGATTTAAAAATAGTAGAATTTTCCTCTTCCTTCCCCTCTCTCCCTCAAGGTTGATTGGATGGAGAGGGAGAGGTTGACATCAAGTGGATTAGAGTGTGGAGCTTGTCTTGTTCACTTTAATGGGATTAAAGGTGAACGTGAGTGGATTTAGAGTAAATTTGTTAAAGTTTGTGAGTGATTTGATGAATGTGATAGATTAAAAATTATATTTCAATCATAAAAAAACAAGATTACCAAAATGTACTTTCTTTTAAAAATAATTAAAAATTATCATTACATAAGTTTGATTTATCGCAGAAAAAATATGAAAATGTATAAATGATAGTAACATATGATAATAAAAAAAATATTTAAAAGATAATTTAATGAAAAATTTTATTATTAAAAATAACTTTTTAAATCTTATTTTATTACAATTTTCAAATTTTCGTTATTAATTATTTTTTTTAAAATAATTTGAAAAGTAATATTTGTACATCATTGTCATAATTAAGCTAAAAATAAATTGATATCACCCTCAATCCAAGACATAACAGACATGATTTAAAAGTAGAAGAATTTCCTTCTTCCTTTCCCTGTCTCTCCCTCAAGGTTTATCGGATGGAGAGCAAGAGGATGACGTCAAGTGGATTACAATGTGAAGTTTGTGTTGTTCACTTTCAGTGGATTAAATGTGAAAATGGGTGGATTAAGAGTAAAGTTTGTTAAAGTTTGTGAGCGATTTGATGGATGTGATAGATTAAAATTTATATTGAAATCAAAGAAAAACATGATTACCAAATTGTACTTTATTTTAAAAATAATTAAAAATAATCATTATACAAGTATGATTTATCGTAGAAAAAATATGAAAATGTGTAAGTGAAAATAACATATTTTAATAAGAAAATATTTAAAAGATAATGTAATAGAAAATTTTATAATTAAAAATTATTTTTGTAAAAATAATTTGAAAAGTCATATTTTTAACTCATTCTCATAATTAAGCCTAAAAATAAATTGCGGACATAAATGACATGATTAAAAAATAGAAGAATTTCCCTCTTCCTTCCCCTCTCTCCCTCAAGGTTGATTGGATGGAGAGGGAGAGGTTGACATCAAGTGGATTAGAGTGTGGAGCTTGTCTTGTTCACTTTAAGGGGATTAAAGGTGAAAGTAAGTGGATTTAGAGTAAAGTTTGTTAAAGTTTGTAAGTGATTTGATGGATGCGATAGATTAAATCTTATATTTAAATCATAAAAGAACAAGATTACCAAATTGTACTTTATTTTAAAAATAATTAAAAATTATTATTATATAAGTTTGATTTATCGTACAAAAAAAATGAAAATGTATAAATGAAGTTAACATATTTTAATAAAAAAATATTTAAAAGATAATGTAATAAAAAAATTTATAATTACAAATTACTATTTAAACTTTATTTTATAACAATTTTCAAATTATCGTTATTAATTATTTTTGTAAAAATAATTTAAAAAGTCATATTTGTACATCATTGTAATAATTAAGCTAAAAAATAAATTGTGGACATAATTGTATTCTTGATATCACCCTCAAACCAAGACATAAAAGACATGATTTAAAAGTAGAAGAATTTCCTTCTTCCTTTACCTGTCTCCCTCAGTGTTGATCGGATGGAGAGGGAGAGGATGACATCATGGATTACAATATGAAGTTTGTGTTGTATACTTTAAGTGGATTAAAGGTGAAAGTGGGTGGATTTAGAGTAAAGTTTGTTAAAGTTTTTGAGTGATTTGATGGATGTGATAGATTAAATCTTATATTTAAATCATAAAAGAAAAAGATTACCAAATTGTACTTTATTTTAAAAATAATTAAAAATTATCATTATTTAAGTTTGAATTATCGTAGGAAAAATATGAAAATGTATAAGTGGAAGTAACATATTTTAATAAAAAAATATTTAAAAGATAAAGTAATAGAAAATTTTATAATTAAAAATTACTTTTTAACCCTTATTTTATAACAATTTTCAAATTTTCGTTATTAATTATTTTTGTAAAAATAATTTAAAAAGTCATATTTTTACATCATTTTCGTAATTAAGCTGAAAAATAAATTGCGGATATAATTGTAATCTTGATATCACCCTCAAACCAAGACATTACAGAGATGATTTAAAAATATAAGAATTTTCCTCTTCCTTCCCCTCTCTCTCCATCAAGGTTGATTGAAGGGAGAGGAAGATGGTGAATTCAAGCGGAGTAGAGTGTAAAGTTTGTGTTATTCACTTTAAGTGGATTAAAGGTGAAAGTGGGTTGATTTATAGTAAAGTTTGTTAATGTTTGTGAGTAATTTGATGAATGTCATATATATTAAAACTGATATTGAAATCAAAGAAAAACAATATTACCAAATTGTACTTTATTTTAAAAATAATTAAAAATTATCATTATAAAAGTTTGATTTACCGTAAAAAAAATATGAAAATGTATAAATGAAAGTAATATATTTTAATAAAAAAATATTTAAAACATAATTTAACAAAAAAATTTATAATAAAAAATTACTTTTTAAATCCTATTTTATTACAAATTTGAAATTGTCGTTATTAATTATTTTTGTAAAAATAATTTGAAAAGTCATTTTTACATCATTTTCATAATCAAGATGAAAAATAAATTGCGGACATAATTGTAATCTTGATATCACCCTCAAACCAAGACAGAACAGAGATGATTTAAAAATAGAAGAGTTTATCATTTCCTTTCCCTCTCTCTCCCTCAAGGTTGATCGGATGGAGAGGGAGAGGATGACATCGTGGATTATAATGTGAAGTTTGTGTTGTTCACTTTAAGTGGATTAAAGGTTAAAGTGGGTGGATTTAGAGTAAAGTTTGTTAAAGTTTGTGAGTGATTTGATGGATGTGATAAATTAAAAATTATATTTAAATCAAAGAAAAACAAGATTACCAAATTGTACTTTATTTTAAAAATAATTAAAAATAATCATTATATAAGTTTGAATTATCGTAGGAAAAATATGAAAATGTATAAATGAAAGTAACATACTTTAAAAAAAATATTTAAAGATAATGTAATAAAAAATTTATAATTAAAAATTACTTTATAAACCTTATTTTATAACAATTTAAATTTTCGTTATTTTTACATGATTTTCGTAATTAAGCTGAAAAATTAAGTGCGCACATAATTGTAATTTTGATATCACCCCCGAACCATTGCATAACAGACATGATTGAAAAATAGAGGAATTTCCCTCTTCCTTCCCCTCTCTCCCTCATCGTTGATTGGAGGGAGAGTGATAGGATGAATTCAAGTGAATTATAGTGTGAAGCTTGTCTTGTTCACTTTAAGGGGATTAAAGGTGGAAGTGAGTGGATTTAGAGTAAAGTTTGTTGAAGTTTGTGAGTGATGTGATAGATGTGATAGATTCAAAATTATTTTTAAATCATAAAAAAACAAGATTACCAAATTGTACTTTATTGTAAATATAATTATAAATTATCATTATATAAGTTTGATTTATTGTAGAAAAAAATATTAATATGTGTAAATGAAAATAAAATATTTTATTACAAAAATATTTATAAAATAATGTAATAAAAAAGTTTATAATTAATAATTACTTTTTAAACCTTATTTTAGATCAATTTTCAAATTTTCGTAATTAATTATTTTTGTAAAAATAATATGAAAAGTCATATTTTTACATCATTTTCATAATTACGTTGAAAAATAGATTGCGGACATCATTGTAATCTTAATATCACCCTCAAACCAACACATAACAAAGATGATTTAAAAATAAAAGAATTTCCCTCTCACTACTACAAATTCTCATATTACATGGGATTTTTCTTGCAAATTTGTTAAAAAAATTTGCAAGAAAAGACTTTTTCTACCATTTTTTTTTATGAATCTTAATTGGCAGGTAATTCCTTCGTGGGTAATTATTTCCTACAAAATTATAAAATTTGCGAGTATTTCCTACAAAATTTCTTGCGAAAAGTGTTTTATATAAAATATTTTGCAGAGAAATTGGTAGCAATTTCTTTCAATTTTTTTTCACTAAAATATTGGCAAGAAATTTGAGTTTTTTTAGTAGTGTCTTCCTTCCTCTCTCTCCCTCAAGGTTGATTGGAGCGAGAGGGAGATGATGAATTCAAGTGGATTAGAGTGTGAATTTTCTGTTGTTCGTGGATTAAAGGTGAAAGAGGGTGGATTCAGATTAAAGCCGTTTGTGAGTGATTTGATGGATGTGATAGATTAAAAATTATATTTAAATCAACGAAAAACTACATTACCAAATTGTTTTTATTTTAAAAGTAATTAAAATGATTATTATATAAGTTTGATTTGTCGTAGAAAAAATAATAAAATGTATAAATGAAAATAACATATTTTAATATAAAAATAATTATAAAATAATGTAATAAAAAAATTTATAATTGATAATTACTTTTTAAACGTTATTTTATAACAATTTTCAAATTTTCGTTATTAATTATTTTGGTAAAAATAATTTCAAAAGCCATATTTTTACATCATTTTAATGATTAAGCTAAAAAATAAATTGCGCACATAATTGTAATCTTGATATCACCCTCAAACCATTGCATAATAGAGATGATTGAAAAATAGAGGAATTTCCGTCTTCATCCCCCTCTCTCTCCGTCGAGGTTCATTGGAGGGAGAGGGAGATGATGAATTCAAGTGGATTAGAGTATGAAGTTTGTGGTTTTCACTTTAAGTGGATTAAAGGTGAAAGATGGTGGATTTAAAGTACAATTTGTTAAAGTTTTGAGTGATTTGATTGATGTGATAATCTAAAAATTATTTTTAAATCAAGGAAAAACAAGATTAGGAAATTGTCCTTTATTTTAAAAATAACTAAAAGTTATCATTGTATAAGTTTGATTTGTTGTAGAAAAAAAAATTAATATGTATGAATGAAAATAAAATATTTTATTAAAAAAGTATTTATAAAATAATGCAATAAAAAATTTTATAATTTATAATTACTTTTTAAACCTTATTTTAGATCAATTTTCAAATTTTCGTTATTAATTATTTTTGTAAAAATAATATGAAAAGTCATATTTTTACATCATTTTCATAATTACGTTGAAAAATAAATTGCGGACATCATTGTAATCTTAATATCACCTTCAAACCAACACATGACAAATATGATTTAAAAATAGAAGAATTTTCCTCTTCCTTCCCCTCTCTCCCTCAAGGTTGATTGGAGCGAGAGGGAGATGATGAATTCAAGTGGGTTAGAGTAGGGATGTCAAAAATATCCGTACCCGGGAGTATCCGCGGATAAAACCGGCAATGGGTAGGAAATGGGTATTAAAAATGGATACCCGCTACCTGCGGGTACGGGTATTTTTGATACCCGCATGTTAACGGGGCGGGTATTTGTATCATAGTATCCGTACCCGTGGATACCCGTACCCGCTAAACTTTAATTCACAAAAAATACCCTTATCTATATATATATATATATATATATATATATATATATTTATATTAGTAAAAATCATTCTGATGTAATATTTTCTAAGCTACACATCTTATCTTCTTGTGTCTTCATTGTTCCCGCTTCAAGGGTCCATTGTCTTCTTTCAAGTACACCCCTTGACATTCTTCTCTTTCCCTTCTTTGAAATTTGGCGTATATATGCTTATTGTCAAATGATGGAATCAAAATAAGAATACTTGGCATGTGGCAGTTGGAGTTTATTATTTGATTATTTTTCAGGAATCAATCAGAGAAAGTAAGCTTGTTGATCAAAACACTTATTAAAGAATTTCCATTACGTTGAACGTATTTTATATTTATTTTTATAATTATTTGGACTTGAGTTTGCTTGAAATTTATTTAAAATTTATGACAGTGATGTATTTTATTTTATTTGAATTTATGATTAAATATTTATTTTATAAATAATTTTGTAAATACCCGTGGGTATCCGTGGATACCCGCGGATATGAAAAAAATAGACGGGTACCCGCATAATGGATACCCGACGGATATGGGTACGGGTACGAGGTGAATATTTATCCAGCGGGTAGAGTACGAGGGAGCTACTACCTGTACCCTACCCGCCCCGTTGACATCCCTAGATTAGAGTATGAATTTTGCGTTGTTCGTGGATTAAAGATGAAAGATGGTGGATTCAGAGTAAAGTCGTTTGTGAGTGATTTGATAGATGTGATAGATTAAAAATTATATTTAAATCAACGAAAAACAAGATTACCAAAGTGTTTTTATTTTAAAAGTAATTAAATTGATCATTATATAAGTTTGATTTGTCGTAGAAAAAATAATAAAATGTATAAATGAAAATAACATGTTTTAATATAAAAATAATTATAAAATAATGTAATAAAAAATTCTATAATTGATAATTACTTTTTAAAAGTTATTTTATAACAATTTTCAAATTTTCGTTATTAATTATTTTTCTAAAAATAATTTCAAAAGCCATATTTTTACATCATTTTAATGATTAAAATCATTTTATTGATTAAGATACAACATAAATTGCGCACATAATTGTAATCTTGATATCACCCTCAAACCATTGCATGATAGAGATGATTGAAAAATGGAGGAATTTCCGTCTTCATCCCCCTCCCTCTCCGTCGAGGTTCATTGGAGGGAGAGGGAGATGATGAATTCAAGTGGATTAGAGTGTGAAGTTTGTGGTTTTCACCTTAAGTGGATTAAAGGTGAAAGATGGTGGATTTAAAGTACAATTTGTTAAAGTTTGTGAGTGATTTGATTGATGTGATAAACTAAAAATTATTTTTAAATCAAGGAACAACAAGATTAGGAAATTGTCCTTTATTTTAAAAATAACTAAAAGTTATCATTGTATAAGTTTGATTTGTTGTAGAAAAAAAATTTAATATGTATGAATGAAAATAAAATATTTTATTAAAAAAGTATTTATAAAATAATGTAATAAACAACTTTATAATTAATAATTACTTTTTAAATCTTATTTTAGAACAATTTTCAAATTTTTGTTATTAATTGTTTTTGTAAAAATAATTGGAAACGTCATATTTTTACATGATTTTCATAATTAAGCTGAAAAATAAATTGTGGACATAATTTTAATCTTGATATCACCATCAAACCAAGACATAACAGAGATGATTTAAAAATAGAAGAATCTCCCTCTTCCTTCCACTCTTTCTCCCTCAATGTTGATTGGAGGTACAGGGAGATGATCGATTCAAGTGGATTAGAGTTTGAAGTTTCTGTTGTTCACTTTAAGTAGATTAAAGGTGTAAGGAGTGGATTTAGAGTAAAGTTTGTCAAAGTTTGAGAGTGATTTGATGGATGTGATAGATTAAATATTATATTTAAATCAAAGAAAAACAAGATTACCAAATTGTCCTTGATTTTAAAAATGATTAAAAATTATCATTGTATAAGTTTGATTTGTTATAGAAAAAAATATTAATATGTATGAATGAAAATAAAATATTTTATTAAAAAAGTATTTATAAAGTAATGTAATAAAAAAAATTATAATTAATAATTACTTTTTAAACCTTTTTCTAGAGCAATTTTAAAATTTATGTTATTAATTATTTTTGTAAAAATAATTTGAAAAGTCATATTTTTTACATCATTTTCATAATTAAGCTCAAAAATAAATTGCGGACATAATTGTAATCTTGATATCACCCTCAAACCAAGAGATAACAGAGATGATAGAAAAATAGAGGAATTTCCCTCTTACTTCCCTCTCTCTCAAGGTTGATTGGAGGGAGAGGATGACATCAAGTGAATTATCGTGTGAAGTTTGTGTTGTTCACTTTAAGTGGATTAAATGTGAAAGTGGAAGGATTTAAAGTATAGTTTGTTAAAGTTTGTGAGTGATTTGATGCATGTAATAGATTAAAAATTATATTTAAATGAGGGAAAACAAGATTACCAAATTGTACTTTATTTTAAAAAAAATAAAAATTATCATTATATAAGTTTGATTTTCGTAGAAAAAAATATTAATATGTATGAATGAAAATAAAATATTTTATTAAAAAAGTATTTATAAAATAATGTAATAAAAAATTTTATAATTAATAATTTCTTTTTAAACCTTCCTTTATAACAATTTTCAAATTTTTGTTATTAATTATTTTTGTAAAAATAATTTGAAAAGTCATATTTTTACATCATTTTCATAATTAAGCTGAAAAATAAATTGTGGACATATTTGTAATCTTGATATCACCCTTAAACCATTGCATAACAAAGATGATTGAAAAATAGAGGAATTTCCCTCTTCCTTCCCCTCTCTCCCTTAACGTTGATTGGAGGGAGAGAGAGAGTAGAAATTCAAGTGGATTAGAGTGTGAAGCTTGTGTTGTTCATTTTAAGGGGATTAAAGGTGAAAGTGAGTGGATTTAGAGTAAATTTTGTTGAAGTTTGTGAGTGATTTGATGGATGTGATAAATTAAGAAAAAAACAAGATCATCAAATTGTCCTTTATTTTAAAAATTGTACTACACCTAGGCAGCTTAGCCTGACTATAGCCATAAAATTCGGCTACATAGCTCCCAAAGACGCAAATAATCACCATACATATGCCAAGCAAATAAAAGTAACCAGCCTAAGCCGCTATAAGAGCAACCGGCCTAAGCCGCTAAAGAAGTAACCGGCCTAAGCCGATAACTTAAGGAAACTAAACGAGAACCTGACAAATTCTTAGCATTACCAGTAAAACCCCTAAAGCCCACGATAATCGAACTAAGTGACCTGGACTAAGGCCCATGCCCACCTACGGCCCAAACAGGGGCCCAACCCATGATGTGGCCAGACATAATTAATAATCTATAAATATGCACCCCAGCAATTAAAGGTACGCATTCATTACTCCCGTAATTATTAGATTTGACTTTTTGAGAGTTTTTCGCTGACTTAAGCGTCAGAGTCTTCTCCGTAGGAAACCCTTCTCGAGTCCAAACTGGTCCAAATCGAGATACCTACAGACAGCATATGTTAGCCGGGAGGAATCCTACTGAGAAGATTGCGGATTGAGGTAAGGTAACGCTTATGTCTGACATCTCTTATTTGTTCTCCGTAGGAATAAAAATAATTAAAAATTATCATTATATAAGTTTGATTTGTTGTAGAAAAAATATTAATATGTATAAATGAAAATAACATATTTTATTAAAAAATTATTTATATAATAATGTAATAAAAAAATTTATAATTAATAATTACTTTTTAAACCTTATTTTATAACAATTTTCAAATTTTCCTTATTAATTCTTTTGTTAAAATTAATTTCATAAGCCATGTTTTTACATCATTTTCATAATTAAGCTGAAAAATAAATGACGGATATAAGTATAATCTTGATATCACCCTTAAACCATTGCATAATAGAGATGATTGCAAAATAGAAGGAATTTCCATCTTCCATTTCCTCTTTCTCCGTCAAGGTTGATTGGAGGGAGAGGGAGATGATGAATTCAAGTGGATTAGAGTGTGAAGTTTGTGTTGTTCACTTTAGGTGGATTAAAGGTGAAAGAGGGTGGATTTAGAGTAAAATTTGTTCAAGTTTATGAGTGATTTGATGGAGGTGGTAGATTAAAAATTAAAATTTTTAAATCAAGGGAAAACAAGATTACCAAATTGTCCTTTATTTTTAAAATAATTAAAAGTTATCATTATATAAGTTTGATTTATGAAATGTAAGTAACATATTTTAATAAAAAAATATTTATGAAATAATGTAATAAAAATTTTTATAATTAAAAATTACTTTTTAAACCTTGTTTTATAACAATTTTAAAATTTTCATTATTGATTATTTTTGTGAAAATAATTTCAAAAGCAGTATTTTTACAACATTTTCGTAATTAAGCTGGAAAAAAAATTGCGGACGTAATTGTAATCTTGATATGACCCTGAAATCATGGCGTAACGAAGGTGATTCCAAAATAGAGGAATTTCTATCTTCCTTCCCTTCTCTCTCCCAAGGTTGATTGGAGGGAGAGGGAGAGGATGACATCAAGTGGATTATAGTGTGAATTTTATGTTGTTCATTTGAAGTGAATTAAAGATGAAAATGGGTGGATTTAGAGTAAAGTTTGTTAAAGTTTGTGAGTGATTTGATGGATGTGATAAATTAAAAATAATATTTAAATCAAGGAAAAACAAGACTACCAAATTGTCCTTTATTTTAAAAGTCATTAAAAAGTATTATTATATAAGATTGATTTGTCGTAGAAAAAATATTAGAATGTATATTTGAAAATAACATATTTTAATAAAACAATATTTATAAAATAATGTAATTAAAAATTTTATATTTTATAATTACTTTTATACCTTATTTTATAACAAATTCCAAATTTTCGTTATTAATTATTTTTGTACAAATAATTTCAAAGGCCATATTTTTACATCATTTTCATAATTAAGCTGAAAAAAAAATTGCGGACATAATTGTAATCTTGATATCACCCTCAAATCATCAAATATGAGAGATGATTGAAAAATAGAGGAAGTTCTCTTTTCCTTTCCCTCTTTCTCCCTCATGGTTGGTTGATTGGAGGGAGAAGGATCAGATGACATCAAGTAGATAATAGTGTGAAGTTTGTGTTGTTCACTTTAAGTGGATTAAAGATGAAAGTGGTTGGATTTCAAATAAGTTTGTGAAAGTTTGTGAATGATTTGATGAATGTGATAGATTAAAAGTTATATTTAAATCAAGAAAAAACAAGATTACAAAATTGTCCTTTATTTTAAATATAATTAAAAATTATCATTATATAAGTTTCATTTGTTGTAGAAAAAATATTAATATATAAGAATGAAAATAACATATTTTATTAAAAAAACTTTATAAAATAATGTAATAAAAATTTTATAATTTATAATTACTTTTTAAACCTTATTTTATAACAATTTTCAAATTTTCGTTATTTTTACATCATTTTCATAATTAAGCTGAAAAATAAACTGCGGACATAATTGTAATCTTGATATGACCCTTGAACCATTGCATAACAGAGATGATTGAAAATTAGAGAAATTTCCATCTTCCTTCCCCCCTCTCTCCGTCAAGGTTGATTGGAGAGAGAGTGAGATGATCAATTCAAGTGGATTAGAGTGTGAAGTTTGTGTTGTTTAATTTAAGTTTATTAATGGTGAAAGTTGGTGGATTTAGAGGAAAGTTTGTTAAAGTTTGTGAGTGATTTGATGGATGTGATAGATTAAAAATTATATTTAAATCAAGGAAAAACAAGATTACCAAATTGTCCTTTATTTTAAAAATATTTAAAAATTATCATTATATAAGTTTGATTTATCGTAGAAAAAATATTGAAATGTATAAATCAAAGTAACATATTTTAATAAAAAAATATTTATAAAATAATGTAATAAAAAATTTTATAATTGAAAATTACTTTTTAAACCTTATTTTATAACAATTTTGTAATTTTCGTTATTAAATATTTTTGTAAAATTAATTTCAAAAGGCATATTTTTACATCATTTTCATAACTAAGCTGACAAAAAATTTCACACATAATTGTAATCTTGATATCACCCTCAAATCATGACATAACAGAGATGATTGAAAAATAGAGGAATTTTTCTTTTCCTTTCCCTCTTTCTCCCTCAGAGTGTGTTTGGATAGAGTATTTTAATGAAGCAATTCATATTTTTGAAGAATTTAGATTTCTTTGTAATGAAATATTTTGTTTAGATAGAGAAATTAAAAAGCATTTCAAATGTTGAAGGATTTCAATTAGCAAAATTAGTAGAAATTCAAATATCCTCAAAATAGGTGGAATTTGAAATTCTTGTCACTCAACCTCACATTCTAGACGATCCGAACGAGCACAACGACCCGAACTTGCCCGACGACCCGAACGTGCCCGACGACCCGGATGAGCCTGACGACCCGGACAGGCTCGACGATGTGGACGTGCCCGACGAACCGGACGGTCTCGACAATCCAGATGGGCCCGACGAATCGTACGGGCCAGACTATCCAGACAAGCCTGACGACCCAAATGGACCCAACTATTTGAAAGGGACCGTACAAGAAATTGAAATGTAAGGTATTTTAATTTTCTTATCCAAACAAGTTATTTATAAAATGAATGGAATTTAATTGCAAGCAATTCAAATGAAAAGCATTTCAATTTCTAAGCATTGTTGAAATGCTCCATCCAAACACAAGGTCAAGGTTGGTTGATTGGAGGGAGAGGGAGAAGATGACATCAAGTAGATTATAGTGTGAAGTTTTTGTTGTTCGCTTTAAGTGAATTAAAGATGAAAGTGGTTGGATTTCAAATAAGTTTGTTAAAGTTTGGAATGACTTGATGGATGTGATAGATTAAAAGTTATATTTAAATCAAGAAAAAAATAGATTACTGAATTGTCCTTTATTTTAAAAATAATTAAAAATTATAATTATATAAGTTTGATTTGTCGTAGAAAAAATTTTAAAATGTATAAATGAAAATAACGTATTTTAATAAAAAATATTTATGAAATAATGTAATAAGAAATTTTATAATTAATAAGTACTTTTTAAACCTTATTTTATAAAAATTTTCAAATTTTCGTTATTAATTATTTTTGTAAACATAATTTCAAAGGCCATATTTTTACAATATTTTCATAATTAAGCTGAAAAATAAATTGCGGACATAATTGTAATCTTGATATCACTCTTAAATCATTGCATAACAAAGATTATTGAAAAATAGAGGGATTTCCCTCCTGCTTCCCCTCTCTCTCCCTCAACGTTGATTGGAGGGAGAGGTTGATGAGTGCGTATTTTTTCCTTCATTCAGTGTTTAATTCTGAGTATTTAATTGAATTTGTGTGCTTAAAGAGTGATTTAATTAACAATTCTGAAAATTAGGCTATTTGAACTTGTGTGAGAAAAATGTCTTAAAAAGTGATTTTTAGCTGCATAAATTATTTTTGGATATTTTAACGTTTGTTGATGCAGTTGAAGTTAAGATTAAGCTCATTTAAGGTGGAAAAATAAATTGATTGAAGTTACAAACCACCTTTAAATAAGGCTAAAATCAGCAAGTTTCGGCAAAATCACTTTTGCACCCCACACATTACTTATACACTCCCCTCCTTCTAAATGGGCTATAGAAAACTTACTTCTACAGCCCTACCTTTGTCTATTTTCACCCTTTTTTCCACTCATAAACTAAGATGCACTCAGATATGCCATGTGGCAATCCTCCACTTATTAAATTAAGCAATTAGAGAATGACACATGGTGACATCCAAACACTCAAAATTCAGCCAACCAAATGGTGCCACGTCAAAATCTTCATCTCTCCCATGAGAAACCCTAGCTTCTCCTCTTGCACCATGGCCACCACCGTCATCCATTGAAGCCGACAGCCATTGCTTTGCCACCACCGTCCCTGCACTGCACCACGAGAACTACATCTGCAACGCACTCACGCCAGCAGCCATGGAAACCACCTTCTTTATCACGCGCCTGTTCGAATCTGTGGAAGAAGAAGGCATCACCATCCTCGCACCTAAACGCACATCATCACGTAGTTGCACCTTTGCTAGAAAACATGAAACAACAACGTTAAGCACTACTTCCTCGCGAGCACACAACGAGCAAACATCGCAGATCTGCAACGTTCCATTATCTGCACTCACAGATCTGCAGCCTTCATCTCTGCGAGCGAGCCACCAACGTTCCGCAGCCACGCCACCTGTAGCAGTGCATCCATAACGAACAATAGTCTCCATTTTCGCATCACGTAACGAACGCGAACCATAACAGCTTCCCTGCAACTATCACAACACCTTCATTCTTCACCACTACAGATCGAACCAGAACCTCCATGCCTGAGCCAAATCGGAGCATAATGCAATTGCAACGCCTTCAACATTCCTGCACTCGCGAGCCAGATCGGAGCAGCAACATCTCCAACTACATCACAACAGCGTGTCTCCAGCAATAGTCCGTGAGCCAACAACCACATCGTTGGAGTCCATCAGCCGCCAGAAACCCTCCATGTCGTCACGCGGAGCCAAATGAGGAAGGAGGAGCAAACCCTAATTCTAGAGAGAATGTCTTTGCACCATGTGTCAGCATCTGAGAGGACAGTCAAACTGGTCAACATTGGTCAAATGGTCAAAGCCAGCAATCAACTATGGTCAAAACTGCAAAAATGGTTAAACAAGAGGGGCAGAATTGGAAATTGGAAAGAAATTAAGTTGCTAATTAATTAAATAAAAATAAAAGATTTTAGCAACCGACAAATAAAGCCCAAAGTCCAATAGAAGCCTATATAAAGAGACCAAGGGGGAAGCAAAGAAACAAGCTCGGGACTTCGGAGTTTTGGAACCCTTAGGGGGGCCTAATTTCGTTTCTTTTCTCTCTCTATTCTTCTCTCTATTTTTATTTTATTTTGTATTTCATGGAGTGCTGAACTTCTTGGGTTGATTCCATTGTAATTACTTAATTGGATTTTGAGGTTAGATCAATTAATTTGTTTGTTCTTTTGATTCTTGTTGAGATTTATTTTCATCTATGTCTTTCGGTTTTTAATTTAGTAAAAGTAATGATTTTTACATTGTAGCAAGTTAGCACGGTGTTAAATCTACATAACATAACAATCGTATGAGTCCAAGGTTTTTAAATTTTAATTGAGAAGTTACTTTGATTAACTTTAGAAACTTTCATATGATTGAATGAGTTTTTGCTAATAATTGAGAAGTTACTTTGATTAAAGGTGAAAACTTAGATTAGAATTAATCAAGAAGTTACTTTGGTTAATTAGCTTTTTATTAGATATAAGAGGTAAAAGAATGGACATGATTAGGATTAGTAATATTTAATTGAGAAGTTACTTTGGTTAAATTTCCTAAGATTAATCTACAAAGTCTTTACTTTTGATTGAGAAGTTACTTTGGTTGAAAGTAAGGACGCCAACAAATTAATTGAGAAGTTACATTGATTAATTTAAAGTCTTAAACAAGAAATCAATAACAATAATCTTTAGGAAACCAATGATGAATCCTATTTTGAAAAGCAGTGGCATCGACCTATTTTTCTTTACTATTGTTTTTGTCTTTATTATTTTATTTGACTAACCTTTTTTTATAGATTTTATCAAAACTAACATGTTAAAAATCAATTTTGTGTTCATTGGGAGACGACTTAGGGTTAACTTAACCTATACTAATTTTTTGGCTACTTTCTTAACAATACTGAAGTTGTTATAGGTAAGTAGTATTAATTTGATCGCTTGACGACAGCGTTATCAGAGGGTGAGGATTTATTGAAGTGGATTAGAGTGTGAAACTTGTCTTGTTCACTTTAAGAGGATTAAAGGTGAAAGTGAGTGAATTTAAAGTAATGTTTGTTGAAGTTTGTGAGTGATTCGTTGGATGTGATAAATTCAAAATTATATTTAAATTAAAGATTACCAAATTGTCTTTTATTTTAAATATGATTAAAAATTATCATTATATAAGTTTGATTTGTTGTAGAAAAAATATTAATATGTATAAATTAAAATAACATATTTTATTAAAAAAATATTTATAAAATAATTTAATAAAAAATTTTAAAATTAATAATTACTTTTTAAACCTTACTTTATAACAATTTTCAAATTTTCGTTATTTTTACATCATTTTCATAATTAAGCTAAAAAATAATCTGCGGACATAATTGGAATATTGATATCACCCTCAAACCATTGCATAACAGAAATGATTCAAAAATAGAAGAATTTTCATCTTCCTTCCCCTCTCTTCGTCAAGGTTGATTGGAGGGAGAGGAAGATGATCAATTGAAGTGGATTAGAGTGTGAAGTTTGTGTTCTTTAATTTACGTTGATTAAAGGTGAAAGTTGGTGGATTTAGAGTAAAGTTTGTTAAAGTTTGTGAGTGATTTAATGGATGTGATAAATTAAAAATTATATTTAGGTCAAGGAAAAAAAAACTACCACATTGTGGTTTATTTTAAAAATAATTAAAATTTATCTTTATATAAGTTTTATTTATCGTAGAAAAAATATTAAAATGTATAAATGAAAATAACATATTTTAATAAAAAAATATTTATAAAATAATGTTATAAAAAAATTAATAATTGAAAATTACTTTTTAAACATTATTTTATTAAATTTTCAAATTTACGTTATAATCTATTTTTGTAAAAGTAATTTCAAAAGACATATTTTTACATGAATTTCATAATTAGGCTAAAAAAAAAGATGGAGACATAATTGTAATCTTGATATCACCCTCAAATCATGACATAACAGAGATGATTGAAAAGAGAGGAATTTCTCCCTTCCTTTCCCCCTCTCTCGCTCAAAGTTGATTGGAGAGAGAGGGAGAGGATGACATCAAATGGATTATGGTGTGAAGTTTGTGTTGTTCACTTTAAGTGGATTAGAGGAGGAAGTGGGTGGATTTAGAGTAAAGTTTGTTAAAGTTTGTGAGTGATTTGATGGATATAATAGATTAAAAAATATATTTAAATCAAGAAAAAATAGAATTATCAAATTGTCCTTTAATTTAAAAATAATTTAAAATTATCATTATAGAAGTTTGATTTGTCGTAGAAAAAATATTAAAATGTATAAATGAAAATAACGCATTTTACTAAAAAATATTTATGAAATAATGTAATAAAATTTTTTATAATTAATAATTACTTTTTAAACCTTATTTGATAAAAGTTTTCAAATTTTTGTTATTAATTATTTTTGTATAATTAATTTCAAAAGTGTTATTTTTACATAATTTTCGTAATTAAGCTAAAAAATAAGTTGCAGACATAATTGTAATTTTGATATCACCCTCAAACCATCGCATAACAAAGACGATTGCAAAATAGAGGAATTTCCCTCTTCTTTCCCCTCTCTCTCCCTCAACATTGATAGGAGGGAGATGGAGAAGATGAATTCAAGTGGATTAGAGTGTGAAACTTGACTTGTTCGTTGAATTCAAGTGAGTCGATTAAGGACAATGTTTGTTGAAGTTTGTGAGTGATTTGATGAATTTGATAGATTAAAAATTGTATTTAAATTAAGAAAAAAGAAGATTACGAAATTGTCCTTTATGTTAAGTATGATTAAAAATTATCATGACATAAGTTTGATTTATTGTAAAAAAATATTAATATGTATAAAAAAAATTAATATATTTTATTAAAAAAATATTTATAAAATAATATAATAAATAATTTTATAATTAATAACTAGTTTTTAAACCTTATTTTATAACAATTTCCAAATTTTTGTTATTAATTATTTTTGTAATAATAATTTGAAAGGCCATATTTTTACATGATTTTCATAATTAAGCTGAAAAATAAATTGTCGATATAATTGCAATCTTTATATCACTCTCAAACCATGGCATTCGATATATGATTGAAAAGTAGAGGATTTTCTCCCTTCCATCCCTTCTCTCTCAAGTTTGATTGGAGATAAAGGGAGAGGATTACATCAAGTGGATTGTAGTGGGAAGTTTGTTAAAGTTTGTGAGTGATTTGATGGATGTGATAGATTAAAAATTATATTTAAATCAAGGAAAAATAAGATTACCCAAATGTCCTTTATTTTAACAATAATTAAATATTATCAATATATATGTTTGATTTGTCGTAGAAAAAATATTTAAATCTACAAATGAAAATAACATATTTTAATAAAAAAATATTTATAAAATAATGTAATAAAAAATTTTATAATTAATAATTACTTTTTTCATCATTTTCATAATTAAGCTGAAAAATAAATTGCGGACATAATTGTAGTCTTGATATCACCCTCAAACCATTGCATAACCTAAGATGATTGAAAAATAGAGGAATTTCCACTTCCTTCCCTTCTCTCTCCCTCAACGTTGATAGGAGGGAGAGGGAGAGGATGAATTCAAGGGGATTAGAATGTGAAGCTTTGTTCACTTTAAGGGGATTAAAGGTGAAAGTGATTTGATTTAGAGTAATGTTTGTTGAAGTTTGTGAGTGATTTGAAGGATGTGATAAATTAAAAATTATATTTAAATCAAGAAAAAACAAGATTACAAAATTGTCCTTTATTTTAAATATGATTAAAAATTATCACTATATAAGTTTGATTTGTTGTAGTAAAAATATTAATATGTATAATTGAAAATAACATATTTTATTAAAAAAATGTTTATAAAATAATGTAATAAAAAATTTTATAATTAATAATTACTTTTTAAACCTTATTTTAGATCAATTTCCAAATTTTCGTTTTGAATTATTTTTGTAAAAATAATTTTAAAATCTATATTTTTACATCATTCTCATAATTAAGCTGAAAAATAAATTGTTGATATAATTTTAATCTTGATATCACCCTCAAGCCATTGCATAACAGAGATGATTTAAAAATAGAGGAGTGTTCATCTTCCATCCCTCTCTCCATCAACGTTGATTGGAGGGAGAAAGAGATGATGAATTCAAGTGGATTATAGTATGAAGTTTGTGTTGTTCACTTTAAGTGGATTAAAGGTGAAATTGGGTGGAATTAGGGTAAAGTTTGTTAAATTTGTGAATGACACCAGTGCAGGAAGGGGCTTTGGCAGCGGTTATTTTTAATATTTTGCACCGGTTCGGGAACCGAAGCATATTGGGGCGAGGCCAAAAGAGCATAGCTTTTGGCCTCGTTTAAGAACCGAAGCCATAGAGCCCCCTTCTGCCTCGGTTCAAGGAAACCCGAGGCCATAGAGCCCGACCTTTTGGCCTCGGTTTTGGTTCCACCCGAGGCCATATGTGCTTTTATTTTTATAAATTCGGTCCCCTTGTGGCCTTGGTTTTCGCTGCACCCGAGGCCATATGTGCTTTTTTTTTTAAAATTCGATATCCTTTTGGCCTCAGTTTTGGTTGCACCCGAGGCCAAAAGTACGCTTTTTGCTTCGGTTCTAGTATGAATCGAGGCCTAATATGCTATTTTTTTAATGCAGTTTCTGTTTTGGTGTTATTCTCACATTTAAACATGCAAATTTCGTTCAGCACCTAGCACAGACCAAAATAGACCAGAATAGAATATTTTATAACACATCCACAATTCAAATTCATTTAAAAGACAATTACAAATCATTTACAATCAAGATACATGTCCTAATCAATAGTATTGTACATTTCAATTATATATTTGGCACATGCTATCCTACCAAACTT
>Ga0214544_1005496_pt1 | contig 24495 bp, 10 predicted proteins | sample CNSS3metaG_FD_160074 | JGI IMG/M metagenome (GOLD analysis project Ga0214544, IMG submission 160074) | Root nodule microbial communities from cowpea collected in UCLA plant growth center, Los Angeles, California, USA - CNSS3 | ecosystem: Host-associated > Plants > Roots > Nodule | place: USA... | reverse complement strand
ATATATAATATGGATATTTTAATGCATTAAAACAATTCACTTATTCTGCTTTTTATCAGAAGTTATATTTAGCCTTTTTTTTCATTATAAATGTTAACCATCATCTCCAATTAAAATGTGTAATTAACACAATTTTTAGAACTAATTTAGATTTTTTTTAGAAATCTTCACTTTAGTTATTATATATATATAAACAAAAAAGCAAGATTCAAAAAAAGCATGTTGGAAATTACCAAAGTTATAAGAAGGTAAATCAACTGTTTACCAACAAAGTCCTGTTTAATGGAACAAATTCATTGTTTCCTTCCTTAAAAATATGGGATACCCTAAGAATAATGGTATAGAAAAAAAAGATAAGCAGTTGAGTCATCCACTTCTCATTCTCCCAAGGTACAATGTATATATATATATATCCTTCCAAGTACTTGTTTATCACATTCTATCAAAAGATTGAACCAACTACCTTTAACTTTCGGTATTTCCACTACATTTATAGCAACATAAAGTTGGGATGGAAAGGCAAATTTTACACCCAGAAAATTAACTTAGACACCAAAAGCTGTTTTTTGCATTTAATAAACAACAGTTTATTAAATGATAGTAAGGTATAGACAAAAATTCATTCTAAGTAGACACAATACATACACAAGTTTCATATAAGGAATTTTCTCTCATCATTATTTTTTTCTCTTGAAAAATTATCTTTAAATTATATAATCTGAAACTTATTTTTTCTCTTTAACCATTTTTACTTGTTTTTTACTTGTGGATTGTAACGTTTTTTTAGTCAATCTTTTTAGAAAACAAAAATTTGGATTGTATTAAAAATTATTTTTGGATTATACGATCTGGAAAACTTGTAGATTATACAGTTTATAAGTCATTTTCAAATTATGCAACGAAAATAAAATGAGAAGTTGTGGAGGTACAGAAAGAAATGTATGCAGGTGTTGGAAGAAGCTGCAATCTAACATGTATAAGGAAACTAGTAGTACTTTTGAGATCAAGCCACATCGAATATCTATTATGGGAAGATACGGGTTTAAAGTTTTTTAAAACTGTAGCCCATAATGAAAAGCCCACTTGTTAACAGAGACCAACTCCCATACCAAGCTACTGTTACTGTCTGAACCCTCTTTCTTCATTAACACAACCACATTATAATTTAGATTAGTAAGGATTCAACTAGAAGAAATAAACTAGAAAACAACGATGTAAACATCATACAGAAAATCCCTTAAATTTAAAAAAAAAAAAAAAAAAAACTCATTTTACTTCGTCCAATCCAAGTCAAGAATCTTGGTCAACATATTATTTTCTTGTCTGGTATAAAGTTTTAGAATGACCCAAAGAGAAAATACAGTGGCAAAGACTTTTAGATTAAAAAAATAATAATAATAATAAAATAAATTAATATATATATATATATATAAGCATTTAAATTTATTTTTAGTCTTTTAATTTCATACAATTTTTGTACTTCTTAATTTTTTTTTTTCAAAATTAGTCCTCAAAAATTACTGCTAACTTTTTAGTCCTTAAAAAGGAAAATTATATCTACTTCGTCAAAACTTACCTAAGGGATAAGATGATTTGTGCACTCTTTTCAGTCGCCAAAACCAAACAATTTCGTTCCCCAGAGGAAATAAAACATAGGAACCTTAATTGAAGCTAACCAACGTAGAAGATTATTTTGCACTCTTTATTAATCTAACCAATTTCATTACTCAAAGGAAACAAACTCGTGGCTCTTTTCTTGTAAACATTAGGGATTTATAAAATTAAATAAATAAAATCTGACATGTCCCATTATAGATGTATTATTTTAGAATTATGATATTTTGATTACTAAGTTTTGACAACTTTCTTACAATATGATGTGTCATCTTTTAAGTGATTTTTGAATATTAAGAATGAGAAAAAAAAATCACTTAAAAGATAACACCTAAAATTATAAAAGAAAATTATCAAAATTTAGTAATTAAAAAATATTTTCCATTATTTTACAATCAATACATTAGCCGCATACAATATGATAATCGGTGAAGGGCGCTCCATTTTTCACCCTAGCAACAATACTTTTAAAGCAGGTGAAAAAGAGTCAAATATCAATTTTCTATCGCTAACATTATGTGTCGTGTCAAGAATATATATCTCAATCTGATTTAGGATAGAATACTTTTGGGTTGAAGAAAATATTTCTTTTCAATATGAGTTAAATTGAGACCGAATTATTTAATTCGTAGATTAAATGTGTTTAAATTGGATTGGAATAATTAATTGGTAATTTAATTATAATAACTTATTACTATTACCTTTATAATTTTTAATTATTTTTTATTATAATTTTCTATTAAATATATTTATGTAGGTTAATATCTTGATTTTTCAAAAGATTGAAATGCTGTTGAATTAAGTTTAAATGATTTGGATGATTAATTTATTCCTTTGTCCAATTATATAGGTGACCTAGTTTATTTTAGGGTTAAATATATTTTTATTCCTTAACTTTTAGTAAATTTTGGAATTAGTCCATTTCGAAACTTTGGACAAATTCAGTCTTTCATCTTTCGAAATACGTAGATTTAGTCATTTTAATCAAATTTTGTTAGGTTTATTTGATGTTTCGTACGCAGTTGAGAATTGTGTTTGAGTTGTTTATATTGTTTGACACATTTTTGCTCTAATGTTAAGTCAAATACTATTATGAAACGCACTTGAAAGGTTAAATAAACTTAACAAAATTTGATTAAAATGACTAAATCCACGTATTTTGAAAGATGAAGGACTAAATTAGTCCAAAGTTTCGAAATGGACTAATTTCAAAATTTACTCAAAGTTAAGGGACCAAAAACATATTTAACCCTTTATTTTAATATTGTACTCCTATAAATATAAATAGATGGGTTGAGTCAACTAAACCCACAAAAAATTGTGCAACCACTAATAAATTTTAGCAACGAACAAAATATGTTAGTAAAACAAATTTTATTAATGAATTTTGGAACTTTTATTGTCGTCATATCTTCCGATTAGCAATAGATCCACTATTAACACTACAAGAAAATCTTCCATTAACAATTAATTTTAACGATCAAAAAGTGTTAGTCACTATACTGACCAATTTAGATACTAATTTATAAAATAAAAAATTATCAGTTACTAAAATAGTCACTATTATGAATTAAAAATTATAATTGGTTTCTAAAATTTTTAGCGATCATAATATTAACTATTTTAATAACCAATAATTTTTTATCTTTTAAATCGATATTTAAATTGGTCACTATATAGTGACTATAAATTTGTTGTGAGACCCTTTTTTCCACTAACTCTTTTCTGAAATGCACAAAACAGTCTCACTCAAGTCACCTTCCTTTTCTCATTTTTCTTCTTTGTACTTCCTCCACTTCTCCAAATTTGTGACCTTTGTCCTTCATCTAAAATCACCCCTTTCTTGTCTTGTGGTAGCAAACAGGCTTGAAGCTAGTGCAGGATCCTCCCTCCAAGTTGAACATCCTCCCCCTTCATGTAAGTCAATTCCAGTTCCCAATTCCCAATTTCTGCAATTTTATCCCTTTCTGAGTTGAATTTAGGATCTCATCCCTCCTTTGTGGTTTTGTATTCAAGTTCATTAGGTGTTGTGCGGTTGTGAGATCCTTTCTGTCAGGGGTTTTTCTTATCTGCAATCCAATATTGTCTAGAGGTAAAGGAAGCTAACTGTTTTCTTTAATTTTGTATATAAATCATCTTTGATGACTCTGATTGCATGATTGGGTGTTGAACTGGTGATTGAACTGTGTAAATTGGGTGTGTGATTGAATTTGTGCACAAATTCTAGGCTTCTACACGTGAGAACAAATTGGGAATCTGGTGTTTTCGCCTAACGAGCAACTATCGTCTGACGAAAACATCAGAAACTCATCTTTGTCACTGTGCGAGATCTCGCCTAGGTGAGCCAATTTTGCTTGAGCGAGAGACATTATCGTCTATGCGAGACAGCTTAGCCTGAGCAAGAATTCGCTCAAAGTCTGGGTTGTTCTCTTTTTCAAGCCTCGCTCAGGCGAGAAGGATCCGTCTAAGCAAGAGAACCCTTTCGCCTGTTATAAAATAATCTTTTTATTGCAAAAGATTCTAAACGTTGCATGCCATAAATATAAATGCTACAGTTTCAAAGTTTTATGAGAGAGGTGCATCCGTTTTCATTTTTAAACTTGAAAGCTTAGCGGCTAGTTTTGTACATTGCAGGGAATTATTTTTACCGTTGCCATGCATTGATTTTTCTCCATAAATGTTATAAATTTCAGCCCTTCACCATTCATCACTCACACTTATAAATAGGTGGTTTTGGTGTTCTCTAAAACACACGATCTCTCAATCTTCTCCTTCATTCTTCAAGTTCTCTTCTCTCTCATATTTCTTTCTTCTTCTATATGGGTTAAATACTCTTTCAAGAGTACTCTTTCTTGCTAGTTTTGAGATCCTCGAAAGATCCGAAAAGTTCCTATTGTATCCTGGGGGGCTTGCGCACACACCACGAATAAGTCCTTAAGGACAGTGAATTTACATGTCTCAGGAAGTACTCTTTTTGTTCCTGATTTGTTAGTTATTTACAACATCGCCTGGGCGAGATCTCCTAACTTGAGCGAGATTCACTGCAGCCAAGTGCTTATTATTATGTTTATGCTAGCTGAAATTATACATGGAATGTTAAAGTGTGGCTTTGATCAATGTATGTTTGGATTGGTGTTTTTGGCAACGTGTGTGGCATAAATGTATGAATTTTATTATGAAAAGGTGCGGTTAAACTATAGTTTCAAGGGAGATTCTTGAAGGAGTATGTTTTAGTGTATGTAAGGTCGTGAGTAGAGTTGTCAAAACGGGTAACCTGGCTCGACCCGGCTCGACCCATCATGAGTTGATGATTTAGTGAGCCAACCCAACCTGGCTCACTTTTTAGCGAGCCAAAAAAATTCGAACCCGGCCTGACCCACCACGGGTTGACGGGTTAAACGGGTTGGCTCACGGGTTCACTTAATTAAAAAAAATATTATTTTTTTATTTTTTTTCAGTCAAAACTAAATTGTAATTTTAATTAAAATCTAAATAAACTTTAATACAATCCAAATACAAACCAAAATAAAAAAGAATACAAATTATTTATGTGTTGGATAAAAAAATAACTTAACATGACCCAAAATTAAAGCCCAACTTAATAAAAAAAATAAAAATACTTGTGTGACTCTTTTATCTGCGGGTCGGTGAGCAACCCGGCTCACCACGGGTTCAACCTGAATGAGCCAGGTTCTAAATGAGCCCGGTCAAAAATCAACCCGTATTAAAATTTGTAAAAAAATTTCAACCTAACCCAGCCTGAATCCATGGTGAGCCGGGTTGGCTCGCGGGTTCCAACCCATTTTGACAACTCTAGTCGTGAGGATTCACTATTGGAGGTATCTTGAAACTCCAATAATCATTCAAGCTTAGATAGAGCAGAATGGATTATGTCGTGAAGAGTAGCAGGAGGTCCTAGTCTTTGAACTTGATCAAGTCTTAGACGAGAAGGGACTTACCCTATGAGTGGTTGGGTGATAACCCCTTGAGGCCAAACTCTGCAGAGTTTGGGAACCATCACAGGTGCATGCCACCAAGAGGTCCAATGTCGCTTACATAATCTAGGTATCAAGTCTAGAATAATATATTTATGTTGTGTTGTGGTGGCCTAAGCGATTTTGGTGAAAATGAGAAAGTTTGCATGATTTCTTTTTATAATTAAACTGCATGATTCTTTTAATAATATTAACTTACCCTTTCATTTTCTCTATGTGTTCTGTGTTTAATTCTTTCTTACAATAATCACTGTGGTGTGAGCAGATAAAGATAAAGATGCAGGTACAAATACTCCCCTCTTGGATAGGGAATGAGGCAGTAGGATAGGACATGTTGATGCTTAGTTTTCTTTTGATGTTGTGACTAGAGTTGGGAACTTTCTTAACCGCTTATTTTGAGATGATGTAGATATAGTCAGTATTGCTGTAGTTATTGTTGATGATTGTACTGATACTCTATATCAACTTCCTTGTATTATTTGCCTTGTCTTATCATGAATTGTATAATTTGTTTAATAGTGTAAAAACTATTAAATGAGATGTTACATTTGTGATTAATAAAATTGATTATTATTTAAGAGTTATTTTATAATGTACAATTCAACCATAAATTAGAATTTTTTCTACTAGCTAATATTTTCATCACTAGTATACCTATTTAGCAAAATTTGTTGGTATTTTAAATTTTTTATTACTGACAAATATTTTTATCGATAAAATTGATATTAAAATTTTCGTTTTGAACTTTAAAATTTATCGGTAATATTTGAAATTTTTGAAAATTTATTGATAAATTTGTTAGTAATATTTATTATTAAATCTGTTGATAATTAATTTTTTTTTTAAATATGTCAATAAATATTTCAATGATTGAATTCTTTTAAACTTTGTGAATAAAATGAAAGAAAATTTTTCTATAAAAATTTGACGAAATATGTCTTAACAATTAATAAAAAGTTGGTAAAAAGAAGAAGAGAAAAAAACGAGGTAAAAAAGGAGAAGAGAGAAAAAGAAAAAATCAAATAAAAAATCAAATCATAATATTTACTTACAAATAATTATTAATAAATTTTTCTGAGTTCTTTTTTCTTCAGTTTATTGTCGGAATTTCGCTATAAACGAACCATTGATAATTTTATTTATTTTAAAGCGCCACTGGTACTCTGTTTTATTATGTCTTTAAATACTAAATTTTGTCCATGTCGTTATTACTTGATGACAAATATTTTTTAAATTAATTCCTATAAATTTGGATAATTACGAAAAAACTAAATAGATATCCTAAAAAGATCATTTGGGCCCAACCCTATTTAATTAAGATGGACAAAATAAATAAATAAAAATAAATAAAAGCAAGAGACAAATATTTATGCATATCTCTTGCCAACTAACATTTTAAAATTCTTTTGTAAATGATTATAAATTAAGAAATTAATAAAGATTGAAAAAACTTCTTCAAAACAATCATGAATAGAAAACAACAAGAAGCAGAGGAAGCAATCTATATCATCAATATTAGATAACCATATATGCTGGTTACTACCCCCAATATCAACCTAAAAAATGCTTAAAAATATTATGTGAGGTTTCTTTCTTTGGAATTAGACTTCTTTTTTAACTCTTTTCATTCTTATCTCCTATGTTAAGTGTATTTTATTTATTTTTATTTTGTTATTACTTATTTTAGTTTTATAAAAGAAATTTGTTGAGTTATTTTTTTTAAATTATAATTATAATTACGTAATAATATAATTTTATTTGAAAAATATAAATTTCATTTATGTAATAAAAAAGTATCTAATTATATTTTTTATGTCATTTTACTATTATCAATCACTCTATCATCTAACTACCAAAAAATTATAATGTAATACTCAGTTTAAAGATGAATTTATTTTTTTATTATTTATCTATATACTTATTTAAAAAAGCTTAAGAATAAAAATAATTTATTAAAATCTCATAAAAATTTTGGGAGACATAATTATTTTTAAAAAATATCTATAATATATACTACTAATATATATATATTTTTAATTTAAGGGGGCCATAGTCCCCTACACCAACACCAAGATCCACTCATCAGTCATGAGACTTGTTTGTTCTATTTGTTCACGTTTCCTTTAAAGAACTTTCTCTTGGGAACCCTTGCGGTTATCAAAGGCCAATTAAGCCATCGTTTTTTCTTTTTTCTTTTTTTTTTCTCTCAAATGTTGTCATTCGTTATAAATATGATGAAGTTGGAAGCATCGAGGGACACCTAGATTGAATATGACCTTTTTCTTTTCTTTTCATTTTAAGTCATTTCTGAAATTAACGCTGTAGTATATTTGGGCCTACACACTTAGCGGCACATTTAGAGTATGTTAAGTCCACAGAGACTAAACCCAAATTCTGGCTTTTTAATCATTCGGCCTATTATTTTATCGGTTAAAATACTTCCTTAGTCCATGTTTTTGTTAAAAAATTTTAAATAAATCATAAGACTTTTTTTAGTCTCAATTAGGACTATATTTTTGAAAATGTGTAACAATTAGGTTCATTTCATTAGTATGGTGTTAACGGTGTTAAGAATGTGCCACGTGTCAGCTTCACATTTTTTTGAATGTTTTTAAATTTTTTTATTTTTTTTTTTATTTTTTTTTTAAATTATTCATGTCACGTGTCATGTCAATATTGTGCCACGTGTTAAGTCAGTAAGGTGACACGTGTCAAATCATTGTCTCAATCTCAATTTGGTCCATATATTTGTTATTTTTATTACATTTCAATCCATTTTTTTAAATTTTTTTAAATATATTTATTTTAACTTTTTACAAAATTGTTTTAAAAATTTATATTTAAATGTATAAAATTGTTATTTTTAAACCAACTCTAACATTTATATATAAATAATTTAAAACAATTTTGTAACAAGTTAAAATAAATATTTTAAAATTTTAAAACAAAATATAAAATAAACTTAATATTATTAAAATGTTTAATAAAAATATCATTATAAAATTTATATAAAAGTTAAATTTGATCTCAATTTGGAGAGGATGAAATTGAAAATTAAACAAAAATAGACTGAAATATAATTAAAATAACAAATATATGGACTAAATTGAGATTCAAACAATGACTTGACATGTGTCACCTTACTGACTTGACACGTGGCACAATATTGATGTGACACGTGGCATGAATAATTTTCAAAAAAGAAATTTAAAAAATTTAAAAAAAATTTAAAAAAATTTAAAAAAAATGAGAAGTTGACACATGGCATATCCTTAACACCGTTAACACCATACTAACGGAATGAGCCTAATTGTTACACATTTTCAAAAATATGGACCTAATTGAAACTAAAAAAAATCTTAGGACCTATTTGAGATTTTTCAACAAGAACATGGACCCAAGGGAGTATTTTAACCTATTTTATTTTCAAAGGTTTCTCCTACGCTGGTTTTGCTTTTTCTATAATAATTAGCCATTTGGATTCTTTAGCATTAGACTTGGCTTCGTAGATTTTATTTATGTTAAAAATAATATTAGCTTATGTAACGATTAGAATTAATCAAAGTATAGAAGTTTTAGGTGTTCTGGTCAAGTTATCTCTTCTAATGGCTAATTGTCTACAACATTATTTAAATATTTTGCAGCTGTACTTTTCAAGATAAATTCTTGTGATAATTATTATTATCATTATTATTTTATTGTAAATACTTTTATTTATAAATTCTTTTTTCATAATCTCTTTTAATTAATGTAATATAGACTTTTTTTTTCAACATTTTTACAAAATTTATAAAAGATATTTGGGTTAAATATGATTTTGGTCCCTCAAGTTTCAGTGAATTTTGAAATTAGTCTCTCTTCGAAATTTTATACTAGTTTAGTCCTTAATCTTTAGAAATGTGTGGGTTTAGTCATTCTTATCAAATTTTGTTAAGTTTATTTGACATTTTAAACGTATTTTATGATAACATTGGAGTTAACATTAAAACGAAAATGTGTCAAACGGTGTAAACAATTAAAATACTATTATGAAATCTGTTTGAAACGTCAGATAAACTTAACAAAATTTGGTTAAAATGACTAAATTCACGTATTTTTAAAGATGAAAGACTAAATTGATCAAAAATTTTAAAGATGGACTAATTTTAAATTTCATTGAAACTCAAAAGACAGAACATATTTAACAAAGATATTTTACCATCATCTTCGTAACTTAAGAAAGTAACATATCTTTACAATATTAGTGTTTATTATTATACTATATCTTTAATACCACTACAAGAAAAAAAAATTATTTACCGTTAAAACTGGTAAGTAATTAGAAAATTGTAGGTAATAATGATTTATTTACGACAAAAAAAATCATAAAAAATGTCTTGTGGTTAACATTATTTACGAATATACTTTTTATATCTTATCAATAATATATTACCTACGGATCTTACTTATAGATATATTATCTATGCACCTTACCTGATAGATGTAATTCTTATTGAATCAAAAAAGAAATCCAAGTCTAAGGATTTAAGAATTATTTTGTAAAATTTGTGTTCTTATGTTTTAATTGTTATATATATATATATATATATATATGTACGATTTTATTTTTATTTATGAAAAATCTATATCTATTATAAAAAATGCAAACTAAAGAAAAATTACTTTCTAATCAAAATATGTGAGAAATTTTAAACTGTATATGTTTACAAAAATGTAACCACCGACACTATTTCTCTTTTAAGACTCCAAGGAATCACATGTTGATCCAAAAAATCAACACAAGCTAAAGAAGAATTACTCTCCAATCAAAGCCTTTGAAATTTCTCCTATTCCTCTTCCATCACGCTCAAATGCATAAATGACCTCATAAATTCGGCATAAAAGTCTATATCCCTAAAAAAGCTTAAAAGCTACCCAAATGTTCATCCCAACTTCCTTTAAAAATAGCAACACATGAAGCCAGACAAGGACAACCCTTAGCTGTACTATCAATATTCACCTTATGCCAATTGGCAGATGAAACTTGCCATATTACTTCCATAAATGAAATCACCCTGCATTCCCTAGTTTGAATATTGAAAATTTTCAGTACCAAAAAATTAGAGACAATATTACTCATATGCTTCTTAGGTTTATTTCTAGTCATATACATTAACTCCTTAATTTGAAAAATAGCAGAAGGAATCACAATTAGGTCCTTAAATCTATTATGATTTATCATCCTCCAAATCATCCAAGTTATTGAAGTAATGATAGTCACTTAAAACTTCAAATAGTGTATGCAAATGACTACAAGAAGACTTCATCAATTGAACAAACAAATTCAAAAAAGAAAACTACAAGTCCTGAAAAAACTTCATTCAACCATTCCCACAATAACATTGGAATAAAATAATGAAAGAACAAATGAGATAAATATTCAACATTATTACCACAAAGAACACAGAGAGCACAAAACAACTTTTGTTTGAACCTCTACATCGATAGGTAAACGATCAACAACAATTTTCAAATAACCAAAGTTTTAGTTGGTGACACCTTATCCAACCAAATCAAATTCCCCAAATCCACATGTTTCATACAAAAAGAGTAAAACATTTGTGTAACTTTTTGAGAAACAAAATTCAATTAAGCACATCCTCATCTTATTAACTATTTTAAAAAAATCACATAAATTAAAAAAAAAGAAAAAAAGAAAAACTCAAAGGAATATTTGTCCAGGTTGAATTAACAACAAATATAACTTTATTAGAGTATTTCTAACAAATTTAAATATACAAAGGTAAGTGAAATATAATCTTTTTATTTATTAGAATTTTATAATAACTTTGATTTTAACTTTAATTTAAATTTTCAAATTTTTACTTTTTACATTTTTTTTAAATTTAATTTATAAAACATTTTTTTAAATATGTTAATTAATATACAATTAAAAGTATTTGATCACATCAATGAAATCTTTACGGTTTTTCCTCTCACTTTATAATTTTTTTTTCCCTTTAAACAACATCATTTTTTACTCTCTTTCTATTCATTTCCTTCTTCTTCTTTTTTTTTCACTCTCTTAAATCTAGTCCCTAGTCCACTCCCTTAACTAAAAATTACTTAATTAAATATAACATTGTATCCACTATAAGAAAATTAAGTTATGATAAGTTAGTTATGATTGAGACCCTTCTACTATTTTCTTCTGGTTTTCATCAATCTCGAATGACTCTCTTTCTACTTTTCAAGCATTAAATTATAAATCTTTCGTCTGTCATATTTCATGAACAACATTATCCAACTATCATGACAAGGACCTTCTTATTTCTAATCAAATTTGTAAGAGGAATGATTTGATTTTTAAGTACCCACGCGGTCTTGAGTTATCTTTTGTTGGCATTTAGCTCTTAAAAGCTTCTCGTTTAACAAATTCATTGGTTTAAGCTTGATGGGGTTTATAATAAAATGGAGTTAGGCACATGAAGGAAATTTAATATCTCATGTAATTTGATATAAAATAATTACAAAATGTGTTTACTAAATCAGATATAAAATAATTATTCATAATCAATTTAAACCAAAAATTGTAAGATACGATGATAAAATAATTAACTTTTTTATAAAATTTATTTTATAATAATAGTATGTGAATTAAATTCTTAAAATATTGATTAAAGGATAATGATTACATTTATCAAATAATTTTCTTTTTTCAGAAAAACTAGGTTTTGACTCATATGCACAAGTTTTTTTTTCAAATATTTATTTTATATTAGATATTTTTGTATTATTCAAAAGCATTGTTAGGTTCGTTCAGTAGTCTTTAGTTACTTTAGTATTGTTGTTAGGTTTGGTAAAACTAATAAAACAAATGTAAAACCTAATGTGTCTTTTCAAAAATTTGAATAAAACATTTAATTCAATAGGTCTTTGCTTTTTTAGATTACACGTCTTCAATTTCATTTACCAAAACTCATTTTCAAAGTTACCGAGTGTTATGTAATATTGATAGTATTTGTAGTTTTTAATCGACGGTATTTGAGAACCGAAGTTCGATAAAGTTAATGACGAATCTTGACAATAAATCTAGGAGGACCAAAATAATATACTCAAAATTTACATATTTAATGATTGTCACTAATATGATAAAAGTACATAATTTAGTATTTGATATTGAAATCTTTTTCGATGTTTCTCTTTAGAAGTTAAAATTTTGAAGTTATATTTGATATGGATCTCATTTTAAAAAATAGCTTAAATATTCTAATATTTAAAGACATTTTTCTATATTATTTTCCAAATAATTAATATTAAACTTCTCACTAGTAAGTAACTCTTTCAATATTAAGAAATGACAAATCTAATTGAACCATTGGAGTTGAATCTGTCTTGTCTTTATTCTCACGTGTAGCTTCACTTTTATCACTCTTAAAGAATTAATATATTAATCTATGAACCACAATTAAAAACCAATAATAAAAAACCACATAATACATTACTTTTCCTTCTATATTCATAAAAAATAAATAAAAGACTCATGGAATTAAAAAAAATACTAACAATTAAACTAATGTTTCACTATCAAGTGAGACAAGGGGAATCACATTTATTTTTCAATGATGAAAGAGAAGATATAAGAAATTAGAGCAGAAATAATGAGTTTGTATCAAATTTCTTGTTTTTCTTCAAAAACAAAAGAAAACATGTGAAAATGAAAAACAAGTACAATCTATGAAAACTCAAAAAATAATAAAACTGAAAATAAATAATATATTAATACATTTTTTATTCTTTAATATATTCAATTTTATATTTTATTATTTATTAACATTATATATCATGCTTTATAGTTTTTTTACATAATTTAAATTTCATCAATTCTTATTACATTTTATATATAATTTAAAAAGAATTTGAAACATGAAGGGGGGCCATAACCCCCTCTTGTCACAACTATAATCCGCCCCTTGTTAGAGCATTGTATCGTGGAGAAAAAGATGTCGTCTTCTCCTAACCGAAGATATAGTTTCAAGTATATGCTCCAAAATTCTATCTTCTTACTACATCTCGGTGAGGTAAAGTAAATTTCATTCTTTGTCTTTCATTTTGATTTTTTTTTTTGGATTTTATGTAATATGGTTGATGTTATTGTTTGTTTGTTTCAAATTTCGTAAGTGGTAGTTCATAAACATGATTTTTTGATGGATATGATTGATTTTTTGTGAAGTTTGATAACAATTTTGTTATTTTTATTGGAAAAGTTAGGTAATTTTTTGGATGCATGTGTACTTGTTTCAATGATATTTGTGTGCATGTGTGTGACATGAATTTCTTAATTTTGAATAAGGTTTTCTGGTTGAATGGGGAGTCAAACTATTAATGGAAATGAATTGCTTTACAGATCCAATGGGAAACATTTTTAATCTAGAATTTGAGGAATAGATTGATTTGCATATAATCTGATTTCGTTGAGTTCTATGATCTGAATGACATGCATTATATTTGTTATGTGGAGATTGATATTTTCGATTAAGGATTTTTAATATATGATGAGATGAGATCGAATATCACAGGATCGTAATATTGTTTCAGAGAAAGACTTAATATGGTCTAGATTTTTCTATTCTCTTAAGGTGAAGTTATGTCCTTCAAATATTAGGTTTCAATATTTTTGTTATTATTTTTTTCAGATTACGTTTATTTATTTTCATAAATCTAAATGAATTTGGTTATGTGAAAACAAGTTATAATTTGATTGGATGCATATTGTTATATATTTTGGAAGAAGAAGGTTGTTTATAGTGAGATATGGAATTGATTGATAATTGTTTAAAATTGTTTAAGTTTCAGTTTGATGTAAAATTGAGTGACATAATTGATTTAAGTGATGCAGTAAAAAATATGGTTAAGTACAAATGTAATGATAAAATAAATAATTTTTTTATAAAATCTATTTTATAATAGTATGAATTAAATTATTAAAAAATATTGATTAAAGATAATGATTACATTTATCGAATAGAATTCTTTTTCAGAAAAATATATGAAACTATTGGAACCTTCCTTTGAAAAAAAAAAGTTATGAGAATAGAAAACACCTCCAATATTGTGAAATAGGTTACGAATGATTACTGTATTGATTTGAGTAATAATTTAACTAACCATCCAACACCTCAATTCAAAAGAAAAAACTCAATATAGAATAGATAACTATTGTATATGTTTAAGCCAAATAATTTTATTTAATCATAACTACCCAATTATCCATCGAATATATTTAATTCCACAGAAAGACAAGTAATTTAAACATGTTTAAACTACGAATTAATAATACCCCTAAAAAAGATTAAATACAAGTCTACTTTTGCCAAGATAAAGTTAAATATAAATGTACGATCATGAGGCTGAAGTCCGAATTATTCTAAATTATTCTAAATAGTATTTATCTATAACAATATATAAAGGGAATTCTCCTTTTTGTGTCCACTTTTCAAAATACCGATTTTACCCTTTAAATATAATAATTTATTAAATTTTTAAAAATTGATCGTTACTTTTACAAACTTTTTATAAAATAAGATGTCTCTCTTCTTCTCTTCTTTTTTATTTATCAATGATTGTTCTTTTATTTGTTATGATATATTTCACTTTATTTTTAATAAATATAATTTTAATATATATTAACTTAATAACATTATAATATTATCGCCTACTAATATAATATCATGCATATTTAAAAAATACATACAAACAGGCGCGAAAGCGGTTTCGCGCCTGTGTTACGCTAGTTTATAATATAAGATTTTGAATATCAAATAAAAAGCAAATTAAATAAATAAACCAAAATGAAAACATGGTTGAAGTGAAAAGTCAGAGTAGGAATTTTCTGTGGGCCAGTGGCCATGTGATCGCAACTTGTGAGAGACGCAAACCAGAGAAACAACAGATAAAGCAACCAAATAAAGAAAATGAAAAACAAAAGCACAAAAAACACATGCTTCATTAAAAAAGTGCGCAACATCGATGGTTGGTCACGCCGCAGGTTACAGGAATCTACATTGCTTTTCTCGACGCGTTGAAAATTCCCAGACACGCTTCCCCAAATATTCATCCTTTTTCTTATCTCTTCCTTCTTCCTTCGCAGTTTCCCCTTCCCACCTTCTGATCTCTCTCTAGTTTTCTCCAACAATGGTTGGCTCTGTCACTGTCAAGTCCGAGGTTTCCCTTCTGGAATCTTCTCCCTCTCCTGTGGAGAAACCTGAAGGAGTTTGTTCCAACATGGATGAACACCACCTGGTCCAACCCAATATGAATGACTCCTCAACCAAGAAGTACGTTGCCAATAACTCTTCTGTCTCGCTTTCTTTGGATAAATAAACACTCTCTTCTCACAAAGTTCCTTCCTTTTTTGTTTTTTCTTTCATTTGTTGTATTTTTGCAATTACCCTTTTATGATCTAGGGCAATTTTTTTTTTTTATGGATGCTGATATGCCATGGATAAAGGATAAAAGAGTGGTTTTGTTTGCGTTAGTAAAAGGGTTTCCGTATGTGTGAGGTGAGATAGAGGACCCATACGGGTTTAGGTCATGTGTTGACATTTTATTGATGAAAATCTTAGCAATAATTAGAGTATTTTGTGTTGACTGAAAAGGGGTATCGTGATGCTGGATATTTGTATGATTGGAAAAAGTAACGGTAGGAGGGTTTCGATTTTACTTGCAGGTTGTAACCCTACCTTACGTTTTTCGATGAACTGAGAAAACTTTTTAATTGGACCCATCTTCTGGATTGGCTGAGTTATGTTTGCTAAGAAAGCTTTTGGGGTTTCATTTGGGTGATTATTTTTTGTCCTTTGCAAGAATGAAACTCTGGGAATTGGAAGAGGGAATGTTTTCTCGGGCATAGCAACCTAACCTTATTCTGTCAGGTGGAATCTGCTATGTAGATCAATTTGTACTGTGTGTCTCTATCAAAAACTATTTTTTTCATGAAAGAATTTGACATTTGATCATGTTTAATGTGTTCTCTTCAAATTTTGTTTGATCCACTTTACTCATATGAACCTCTGTTCATCCTCTCTCACAGAATCAAACAACCCCTTCTGAAGCAAGTTTCTGTGTTCTTCTCCTAAGCAGGCGCTGTTCCATTTTTCTGTCAGATGTATTCGTTGCTAGAATCCTAGTCTTATACATATACTTTTTTTGTTATTCACTCATTTAGCTTAATTCTGTTATATTCGCAGCACGTGTTATCACCCTTTTTTGTTCTCTAGGTGGAAATTTTGACTAACACTCGCACTGTAGAGTGTTGTGGTTTTCTTCAACTGTCTTGTAGAAGTTTTGCTTTGACTACGATAGGTACTTTATTATCATGAATTATACCTGAAACATTTCTTCATTGAATCCGTCTGGCTTGAATTGTATTCGTGAGGTCTCAATCACAATCACCCAATCACTTTGAAAGTAGACCTAAAATACCTACTTGTGGAACTTGTTTGTATTATATGATTTAAGATCTTCAATTTTCTCCATAGACCAACCCACCCCATGTATTTTTTCAACCCAATCTTACCCACTGTTATCCTACCCCTGTTTAATTAATAACCCTTTGCATCTCAAGTATAAAATTTCCTCTTTTTGGGCTTCTTTCAAGAATAAAATTTCTCAGCATCTTTTTGTGGCTTTTTTCCCTTAATTTTGGAATGAATATAAAAGTTATGCAGTACTTTAAAGTATACTGAATTATGTCCTTAAAGCATTCTAACGATTCTCGAAAACATCAATCAAATGTCTTCTCATTTCTAAGAAAACGAGTTGGGGCTATTTTACTGTTCACCAGGGACTCATTTTGAAGTCAGTGCCTTTGGTTTACTCTAGATTAAAAAGTCCTTCTTGCATTTATGTTTTCAATTTGAATACAAAATAAAAATCCATATATTCTATATTCACGAACAATTATAATTGTTTAAATATAAAAAATCCTAGGAAGCAATTGGGATTTAACCTCTGTTATTAGATAATCTAAAGATATAGGCCTCAAATCATCTCCCTGTTTCTTCTTGTGTTTTAGTCACACATTGTCTCCCAACAGAATACCCTTTTAGTTTGGATAAACTTAAAGCTTAGCGAAGTTTTCAATGCTTTGATCGATGAAATTCATCTGCACCTACATTCTCTTAAGGTGCAATTGAAAGGCTTTAATGTGCATCACCCTTTCTTAACAAGGGCGGTACTAAAGCCTATTCATATGTGTATTAACTATTATGGCTTGGGAATTGAACCCAGAGTCAAAGGCTTCCTAGCTACCAGCAATGTTCTTCAGCGACAATAATCAAGACACGTATTTAAGCTAGTATTTGGATCAGCTTGTGCGAAAGTGACTTTGATTTTGATAGTTTCTTGAAGGAGCTTTTAAAAAAAGAACCATTTCCGTTTGAAAAAACTAAAACAAGCATGCACTTATACTAATCTGTCTGGAGTTCAATTAAAAATATTAATTCTTGACACATCTCTTGATAAAAAGCTTATCACCTAAAAATTTAGGATTAAAGTATTGATGATTCTGGGAAGTCTAATATGCAATTTTCATCAAGTTCATCCTAACCAATTTGTTTACATGTGTGTTTGTGTTCGGTCGTATATTTATTTTTTATTATTTCTCTTTTAGGTCAGTGCCAGCCTCTGGACTTAATGCAGTGATTCCTAGTACAAACCAGCTTACCATCTTCTACAATGGGAGTGTTTGTGTCTATGATGGAATCCCTGCAGAAAAGGTATGCCCTTGCTGCACTTTTACATCACAAATGAATTTTGTTGCTGCTGTGCCTTCAATCCAATTTCTAACTTTACATGTTATGATGGAATCCTAATCAACCTTTTTGCATACAAACAGGTGCATGAAATAATGCTTATTGCTGCTGCTGCTGCCAAGTCTACTGAAATGAAGAAGATTGGGACCCAATCTACCCTCATTTCACCTGTTCCCACAAGGCCTTCTTCTCCTCATGGAATCACCAACAATGTTGCTGCCTCACAGAAGAATTCCATCTGCAGGCTGCAAGGTGATAATTTTCCTATTTTCATGCTAGATATAGAAATGGTAGTCTTAAATAATTGTCTTTTTATATTTACCATATAGCAGTTGCATTGTCTTCTATTTTAATGTGACAAACATTCAAATCTCGTGGCTTTTTTCATAATCTTTCTCTAGAATTTCCAATAGCACGCAGGCATTCACTTCAAAGGTTTCTTGAGAAGCGGCGAGATAGGTACTATCTACCTGCCATGTTTAATGGTGGTTTCTAATAATTGTTCAGTTTAGAGACTCCTATTTTGTTTATGGTCTTATTTGTATAATATTTTTGGTTAAAGGCTGGGTAGCAAAGCTCCTTATCCTTCCTCATCAACCACTAAAGTGGCTGATAACATAGAGAACAACTTCTGTGCTGACAATGCCCCAGAGCTGATTTCCCTGAATCGAGCAGAGGAGGAATTTCATCCAACTGTCTCTGCCTCTTGAGCATAACCAGTGTTTGTTCTATGTTATGTCCTGTGATAGTGTGGAAGATCATATATTTGCATGTAGAATCACATAAACTGATATAATTATATCCTTAGGTTCTGAAGTCTATAAATGTGTTTTATATGTAATGTAACATAGCTATTGAACCTGAAAGGGTCTGTAACAGTGTGTTTGTATCTGTGCACGTTTAGGAAGTATGCTGTGTTCTGATCAACCTATATTAAACTGTTGTTCCTGTATTTGATTATGTGGACAACTGATTATCTATTATGTTGATGTTCCACTTATATTTTTATGACATCTCTTAGCTTTTAATCCTTCATGTTTGTTTCTTGAGGAAAAGAATTCTAATTCAGTGGAAAATTTCTTTAAGTAGCTAAACAAGAGTGTTTTGATGTTTCTTGAATTTGTTTTATGTCATACAATTTTTGCAACACAGAATCTCCTAAAACTATTTATGAGCTTGCTACGGTAGTTATGAAGGCATTTGAAAACTTCTATACGGTGGAGTAGGATAAGATATTTTTGAGGTTAATGTGCTTGAATTAGATTATGAAAAATAAAAGTGGGGTAACAAATACAGGATTTCACATTTTTAGAAGACAAGACAAGAAAAGCAACAAAGTTTCACACGAAAGTAAAGTGTGATCCAAAATTGTTATATGAAAATATAGATATGTAAGTTTGAATGTAGTTTGATACCTAATTTGATACTAATGCATATTCAAAGTGTTATTTATACGAAATATGTAAGAATACTTTTTTCAAATGATAAATATTTTAAGATAAAAGTAGTGAGTTTGCGAAGTCATGCGTGGTTCTTAATACTTTAATTTAATAATCTCTTTAACCTATAAACGAATTAGTTTAGAATACGCACAGCTCTTTCAAGGAAAAAACTCAAAGTACGATAACTTCGATAAAAAAAAAAATTAGGATGAAAACAAATAGGAGAAATGAATGAAATACATAGAAAGAAAAAAAAAAGGAAAATTGACCAATGCAAACAAGTTGTAAGCTGTTAAGATTATATTCACTTCTATTTGAACTGATTCACCCAAAAACATAAGTGTTTTGGGAGCATGTAATCTTCTACGCTAATTCAGAGAGACTTTCAACTACCTCCACGTAGTTTCTGCTATCTTTGAAGCATTATCATCCTCTGTTCCAAGTTTCATAGACTTTTTGGTTCTTATCATAACATGTTTAAAAAATGAGTTCACTACTCTACTAGACTACTAGTAATCGCAAAAGCCTAATACCAACGAATAAAACTCACATAAAAAACATTATGTCATAAATATTTACCTTTGAATCAAAACAAGTTCATTTATCAGTGAGAATTTAGGTGAGAGCTTTTAGTAAACAAATTAATAAATTAGAAGTTAAAGTCAATGCAAAGATACAACTGGTTTAAAAAGGAACAAATTTTCGTAAACACTGGCTAAACCTAGTTATGTCCAGAAATTCAGATTACATGTCTTCTTTAACAGTATACTTGTAGCTTGAAATGATCGAGTCTCTTTCCAGTTTCCTGCTTTTGCTTTTTATAAATATATTACTGCTTTCTGTGAACTTATAAGAGTTGAATACTATATAATCATTATCAACATTTATAGGGTGACTAGAGGTAACAGTCTTCAACTAAAAAGAAAGCGATGAATGAATAAGAGGCATTGGGATGATATCGAAGTAGCTGGAAATGAGGAAAATGTCATTATAAAGAATTGTTGAAACCTCGGGTTACAAATTGAAACATGAAATACAAAGGACAGAGACTGCTTCATTTAGAAATCTAAGCCATGTTCACGAGCTGCTTCAGCAAGTGCTTGAACACGGCCATGGTATGGGTATCCCCCTCGATCAAAGGCTACCTTTGTGATCCCCTTCTCCAAACAGGACTTTGCAATGATCTCACCCATCTTTTTTGCTACTTCCTGAAACCAAAAAATTCAAAGGATCAGGACTATCATCATTCTTCTGAGGAAACCATGAAAAACCCACTGTTGGTAGAAGCTTTCGTTTCATATTTTGCATCCTGCTTTTAGTATGCATATACATTAACATATCCGAGAAAAATAATGAAACTATATGAACCCTGATGGCCAGTTAAAAATAATGTGTAAGTTATTACCATGAATCCATTGCCAGAAACTCATTACCAAACTGATGCAAAGATTGACAATAGAACCTTCAACTGCAACTGATGTAGCTGACTTACAATGATTATTACAAAGGACTCATGCATACTTATACTCAAGAACCCAGGGATTCCTTCTTCTTCTTGTCATTTTTGTTTCACTTGGTATCCCTAATCAATGGAAAGAAAAAAATCTTCTGGAATATGGTCACACACTGAAGTTGGGGTCCTTCCATAGTATTTTTTAACGGTACAGTTTCTACAATGTGACACTTGGAATTTACATCCAAGAAAAAGATCTTGTAGCTAACATCAAAAGGCATTGTATCCAGATTATTAGTAAACAGAGAGAAAGAAAATTGACGACAATTGCAATGACTTATGACAACATGAAGTCAATTGTGATACATCATTCTTTTAGAACCTAGCCATTGCCACGGGAATGTGAGGGCACTGAACAACATCTTTCAAACTGCATATCCTTTGCCTCTACTTTTACAACATCCACTCTTCATTCTTGTAATTTGTAAATACCCAAACTTTCACAACTCAATTATAAGTTATTAGACAGTTACTTCTTAACGTTTCTAACAGCATATAATCATGAACCACAAGAATTTTGACCCTCCCCCTGTTAGACATATCATCAAGTACCAGTTCAATACCACAACACAATAGCTGATTTTTGCCTCTAACATTTAAAATCCCCACTTTTCATTCTTGCATTTTCTTAATACCAAAACTTTCATCACTCAGGCTAACCCCTTTAAGTAACTAGACAGTTACTCTGCGATCATTCTAAACAAATATCCTAGTCATGAAATACACGGATTCTATCCCCTTCCCCAGTTAGACATATCAACAAGTAACTCTACAGCAACATATGTAGTTAGACAAGGGGATGAAAGTTCCGGTATGTAAAAAATGCCGAGACAAAAAAGGGGTTTTCAAAATCAAAGGCAGAAACAAAAAATTAGCAATTGGGACACCATTTGGGTCATCGGAGGTAATAAAACCATAGTCTTTCAATCAGAAAATGGGAAATTTATTAACTTCCTAGCCAATGCCGAAGACATTAGGCAGCAACAAAATCATAACAGCATGTAAGACATCTCTAAAGAACTCACAAGTGTGGGGCCAGCTGAGTAATTAAACTCTTCAGAAATGGTTTTCTGCATTGTGGAAGCCGAAGCAAGCGTGTGCATCGAGGTGTCATCAATCACCTGCACAGAGAGGTGCTTGTTGGACCGGAACACCGACAACCTCGGCCTCTCGGGTGTCCCTTCAATCTGACAAAGAAAAGGCTTCAACTTTAGAGAATGAAAACCGAAACTGGGGAAAGTGAGTGAGCGAGTGAATGAACCTTCTTTCTGATGCGAGTGTGGCGCGCAGTTCTGTCTTCCCTTCGGGTCCTGACTTTGGCTTCAACCACGAAAGATTTGGGTTTTGGTTGTGATATTGTGGATAAGGAAGAGGAAGAAGAAGAAGCAGAAGAAGGGAATCCGCAGGAATGAAGGAAGGAAAGAGAAGAAGCTAACATTGTTTCCAACTTCACAGTGATGACACACACCAACGTTTCTCCGGTTTATCGTCACCTTATCTTCTGCCACATTCACTTCACCTCGGTTTTTCTTTTCAAGCGTCTACTTCTATTTTTTTTATTAGGATTTTTTAAAATTATTTGCTAGATTTCTGAATTATTTTATTTTTTATTAGGTTTTTGAAATATGTTTTATAATTTGGATTTGATTTTTATTTGAAACATTAGGTATAATTGTTGATAGTAAAAAGAAAACTAAAATAATATCTCCTAAAACTTTCTCCAATTATACTTATATTCTTCTTTTTTTTGTTATAATGTTCTCTTTCTTGTCGAAATATAAATATAAAGTTTTTAAATGTTAAAATACCTGTATGAAGTGATGTGAAAAATGTGTGAGAATAATATGATGTTTTTAAAACAAAGAGCAGGCTTGTGTAGAATTTTAAGATATGATTAAATAAGTTTCTTCACCATAAAAATTGGCTTGTTTTAAATTGGTAAATTTAAAGTCTTCTTTGGTTTTTTAACACTTAATATTTAATAAATATATTAATTTGACTATAATAAGATAAAAATATGTAAATTGAATTAATGATTTGTGAGGACGTCTGATTTCGTTGAATAAATAAAATTTATTTAGAAAGACCTTAAAACAAGTAGTTAAAAAATTTAAAAAATAGATGACAAATAAAGTTTTTTTCAAAATAAAACTTTTTATTAAATTAAAAAAAGTGAAATAGAAAATTTCCCTTTAAAATACATATGATAAATGATAGAAGTAATTAAAAAACCAAAAAAGTGAACAAAAAACGGAAAGAGAAAAAAGAGAAGAAAAAAATAAGTCTGGGCTCATTTTGTTTGGTCAAGCATTTCTGAAAGAGAAAAAGATAGAGAAACCTTTAGGAGGTTTCTTCCTACACCTCCAAAGAGTTTTACTACACCTCCAAAAGAATTTAAATTTCCTATAATACCTTTCTGAATTCTTTGACTATCAAGCGGTAAAAGTTAAAAAAAATTCTTAACCGACTTTCGAAACCCGGTAAAATTCTTAACCGGCTTTTGACATCTGGTAAAATCCTTAACCCGCTTTCAAAATCCGGTAAAATCTTTAACCGACTTTCGAAATCCGGTGAATAGTGTCAAACGGATTTGAAATTGTGAACCGGCATTTGAAGTCCGGTTAAGTGATTTAACGGAATTCGAAATCCATTTTCTTTGTATACCAGCATTCGAAACCCGGTTATGAAATTGCCTACCGGCGTTCGAAGTTCGGTTAAGCCTTTAACAAAATTCTAAATTAGTTTTTTTTTTTAAGAACGACATTCGTAGTAATGTTGGTGATTTTAATTTTCTTATTTTTTTTATTTGATTTGTTTATAAAATTTAACTTCAATTGTTTTATAATTTATGTATTAATTATTTAATTTTAGATTATTTATATTTTATATAAATAAAACTTTAAAAAAAGTGTATAAAATAATGAATAAAAAAAATTGCAAATAACAAAATTTATAAAACAATAGTATTAAAATGAATAAAAAAATTAAAAATTAAAACAAAAAATAATACAAATAAATAAATAAAAAACTCAAGTTCATAACTAAAAAAATAATAAATATTAATAAAATATATTACAACAAAACAACAACTTATTAATATTAATCTAATTGAAAATAAATCTTTTATGCAAAATAAA
>Ga0214544_1005494_pt1 | contig 24503 bp, 15 predicted proteins | sample CNSS3metaG_FD_160074 | JGI IMG/M metagenome (GOLD analysis project Ga0214544, IMG submission 160074) | Root nodule microbial communities from cowpea collected in UCLA plant growth center, Los Angeles, California, USA - CNSS3 | ecosystem: Host-associated > Plants > Roots > Nodule | place: USA... | reverse complement strand
TAGAAGCTTTAACCTTTATTTATTTATTAATATATATATATATATATATATATATATATATATATATATATATATATATATATATATATATTTTTTTTTTTTTTTATTTTTTTTTTTATATATATTATTATATATATTATTTATTTATATATTTTTTTTTTTTATAATTTTTTTATTTTTATTTTTTATTTATATATATTTTTTATATTTTTTATATATATATATATATATATATATATATATATATATATATATATATATATATTCTCATTTAATGATGCATTATTTTACAACTTTTAACCAACATTCAGTTAGGTACAAAACTATTTCCAGTATTTAGGTACAACTTATATTTAATTTCTTGAGTTCATAATTTTGTATAGTTTCTAAAATTTATATTTTTCTTCCTAATAATTTATTAATGATAAATAATTAATATATAGGAGTTCATAATTTAATAATTTAATGATGTATAATGTATATTACGCTTTTCATATATTTAAATTACATCATCATTTATTATCTATTAATATAATATTATTGATAATTAAAAAATAAGTACACAAAAAAAGTTAGTTGAGGAGAAAAGTCATCATATATTTAAATAAGGAAAAACAGTCTCATACTAGTGAGTTGTATGAACTGTGGCCACAGTTGAAACCATGGAGTCTACTACACACACATTTCGCCCCCGACAAATCTTGTAGTATCCATTTTCTCACCAATTCTCTCCCCAGGAGTTTTTAATGATCCAATATGGCTTCTCCTTCATCCTAATGGGTGCGTAGGCACCAGAACCATATCCCACCAGTAATACTCCGTGATCCAGCCTTTTTGAGCATATGTATGGGCATGAATACTGCATTGATAGCCACTGTGTTTGTGCCCATTCAAATTCACAACTTATCAGCGTTAGTAATGATAGTAATAGTAGTTTATAATAATATAACACCAGTAGTAGTTCTAACCTGCAAGAGGACCATTTTTCACAAGATTTGCAGCAATCTGCTCTTCATCAAGCGAGACCACACTGAAGTTTGCCACTGATGCTGCAATCTTTGCTTTGTCAAATTTACAGGTACCGCGATCAGTACCAGAATAAGGATAATCTTCCTCGCGCATCACCCCACCAGATTTTAGTATGTATTCAAAAGCACTATTCATCAATCCTCCATTGCATCCAAAGTCGCACGGTTCATCCGGATCACACTGCACATTGAAATCGATCCAACTTATAAGAAGGAAATGATTGGTAATTAATAATATTTCTCCCTCCTTGTGTTTGAATCAATAGAATTATTTCACTAATAACAACAGTGCTTAATTTAAGACTTTTCTTCATTTACTATTTTGAAGAATATTAATAAAATAATGAATGTAATAATAAAATATCACCATCCGGAATTTATTGCAGACATTACATTGCCTTGTGAACATATATGAATGTAATAAGTGTGTTTTATCCTCTAAAAATATCACCATCCGGAATCATACTCTTATTGGAAGCCCATAAAAGAATTAAGGTAGGCTAAATTTTTTCATCAATAAACATTCAAGAACTAAGTTTAGAGAAAAAATGACAAAAGCCAAATTTATCTCAGGACTTGTACTAGACAAAGTCATTGCCAAATTTCAGTTCTCAAATACAGAACGAACTATTGAAAATTACATACTTCATCTTCCTGTCCTAAAAGTTTAGCATTTTTCCGGGGCAGTTGTTTCCTAACTACAAAGGACTTCTCTTAAACTAGGATAAAAGTTACACCATATCAAGCATGAAGACTATTCCTAATCCTAAATAGAATGAAACCAGAGATCTATAATGAGAATGTTTATAACCTTATTTTGGTTGGGTCCGGTATCTAGTGTTTAAAAGAAGAGAAAAGATACAGGTATATTTCATATAATATTTTAGTATTTTAAGATGTAAATTTGTAATTGAGGACCAAATTAATTATTTATTCTGTAAAATCAAACAGCTTTCTCCACTCTCGAAACTTTTCCCCTCTTAGTGTTTCTTCTTTCGGGTAACCTCCACCTTCCCTCTTTGCTCCCAACAGAATTTGTGTTTTTACTTTTTGTGGTTCCTTTTTTCTGTGCTCTTCTGCCAATTAATCTAATAATCGACGATTTCTTTTGCTTGATGCGCTGAAAGTGTTCCGTAAGCGTTTCTGACATTTTTTTTCCGGTAAAATGTTTTAGACCTACTTGATATTTCACTGTTTGATGTTTTATGGTTTTGAAGGTTCCTATAATTATTTCTATATAAAGGTGTTTGTCAGTTATTCATTGTTCTTGCCAAAGTTAATTTTAATGTTTATCATTCATCAAGACCTAAAACTATTCTTTTTTGGAGGTTTTCGAAAGTACTTTTTCGTTGAAGCAGTGTTTCCCATTTAGGGGTTGACGGCCATTTATTCTTACTTTTTGTTTCGTTTTTAATGTTTTATGAATGTAATTTCTCCTATAGTTTGTTGGCACTGCAGATGGACGGTAGGTTTGCTGAAGAGCTTTATGCTGAAAGTTTAGAACTGTCCAAATTAGAACTCACGTCGACCATTGCTGTTGATGAAGAAGACAAGTTAAACGGTAAGATGTAGTGTGAGTGAATTGATTTAGAATGAATACATCTATCGTTATTGTTTTTCAGTCTCTTGCTTTAGTCAAGGCTTTTAATTTTTCATTATTGGTTTTAGATCGTGGTGGTGGTGATGATTTTAGTTTCTGGGATGATTCTGATGACAAGTTGGATAGTTCGTTGGATTTGGACAGGGAGTGGCAGAGGAGGCACGACCAATTCCATACGGTTTTTGTTTAGCATTGTGGAATTAGTTTTCCTTAGTTTTGTTTCTAATTCTACACTTCTACATTGTTATTATCTAACTATTCTCTTTCAATTCTCCATCATATTTTAGATTGGGTATCGAGATGGTCTTATAGCCGGGAAGGAAGCTTCTGCTCAAGAGGGATTCAATATTGGTTTTAAGCAATCGGTTCTTGATGGTTACAGTTGGGGTGTTGTAAGAGGTGTTACCAGGTACTCTTAGAGGGAATACATGCACTTTATTACATTTTCAGCAATGTGACTGTTTCACTAATTGTATTTTAAAAAAAATTCTCTTGGTAACTTGCTTCTTGTGAAGTGCTTTTTCTCATCTTCCACACGAATTAAAAGAGAGGTTGATTCCACCACAAGAAAAGAGGAGCGAATTTCAAGGGCTGTATGAATCTGTGCATTCTTTGTCAACACCAGATGCTCTTGGATTGTTTGGTGAAGAAATCAAAGCAAGAGAAGCTTTGGAACAAAGTGAACACTCGGAACAATCCTGCCATGGCTCTCAACTGAGAAATTATCGTGGACAACTTGAATCTCTGATTAGTGAATCTTCGGCCATTGATATTCATTTGACCTGAACTAAAGTAAATGGCGATCCCTGAATTTTATGTGATATACTTCAGTAGAGGATGATATGATCTTTTTGTGGTACACATTTTACAACATTATGATTGTAAAAACAGACCAATGGATGTAATTGGTTAGTTTTATTACAACTTTGCAGATTTTCCTTTTTCTTAGTCGTATCGTAGGTGTGTTAACATTAAATGATCTTTATACTTCATTAAATAGATAATGTGATTCGTGTCTACTTTTGCATAATAAAATACAGTTGAAGCTAACAAAAATGTTGAAATTCCGATGTAACTGGTTTACTGGATCAGTTATTAAGGGGGTGACAATTGTTTATATTTAAATAATATGAGTAATCACAGTGGCAGTAAAACAATTCCAAGAAAGAATTATCTATTGTTGACTCACAAATATCGACACCTATCAAGTGACTATTTGACATTCACATGCATATTCATATCCATTATCTATTAATATTAGAATATTTTAAAGCATATATAATTTATATTTTATACCGACTTTTAAAAAATATTATTTTTAATATTAAATTCTTATTATAACAACACAATTTTATATTAATAATTTTATAATAAAATTGTCTAAGATAAATATGATAATATGTTTGCTTACAATTTAATTTTACATATTTATTTTTTATTTAAATTTACAAAATTAAAGTTCTTTTTTAATATACTGTTTTTATTTAAAGTTATATTTTAATGTAATTTTTTAAAGATTAAATATGAATTTTAATTAGGTTATAGTTATTGCTAAATTTAATTTGCAATGTCTGAAATTATTATCAGTTTTCTATTGCTTTTAAAACTCTTCATACTTCCATTCATTTAATAATCAGGATTTTACTTGTAATTTATTAGTCCTTTACGTTAGTCATAAACTTTTATATAAAAATTTGAATAAGATTGCATAGAAAGACAAAGATGTTCCTTTCCGTTAGTAATAAACTTTTATATAAAAGTATGAGTAAGATTGTATAGAAGGACAAATATGTTAAAGATTAGAATGAGAAAGATATTAGACATTACTGTAATTTAAAAAAAATATCAATTTTTTTTTAATAAATAAGATTTATATTTTGTAATTTTTTTTGCCAAATTTAAAACAGTTATCGCAAATTTTAGTCTTTGAGAGACATAACTTAATTTTAAATGATGAAAAAAAATTTGACGACACCAAAGATTTAAGGTGTACTACATTATTTTTTAACACAAAATATTCAATTTCATCTCATGCTAATGTAAATATTCTTATATGGAAATACACCATTTAACAATAAACATGTAATACAAATTATCCAAATTATAAAATTTGGCAAGTTCGAATGGAACATTCTCATCGGAATGAAAAATTCCTCAAACTTTATATTGAGAACATTGTCTTTTGAATATGTGAAATAGTTCTTCTTATATAACATATAATTTCTTCATTCAATGGAAGATCCTCCTTCAAAAAGGATAATTTTTTGTAATATACAAACCTAACATCATCAACAATCGCAGAACGCTTTCAAAAAATCAAACATAAACCTAAATAGGTACCAACTAGGTTTTCCAAACACACTTATGAATCCATCATGACAAACAGAACAATAGGAATAAGAGCAATGTACATATACCAATTCCCTTAAAAAAAACAATTAATCGCACAAATATGATTATGTGTTTTATGACCACTCAAATAAACATTATAAGGTACAAATCATTTCAAAGGTAAATAAAAAGTCTTTTCAATTGGGGTTTATGAAACTTAAAACCGATCCAACAAAAACAACAACCATTTTACATAAAACGCAAAATTGATAGTCAAACCACAAATCACAAAAATAAAAAAAAACAAATATCTTATAATGAATATTTGAAAGGTCACCTTAGGGCCTGTTCATGAGTGGATGGATTTGAAAGAGAGAAAGTGGATGGATCTGAGTAGATATGAGAGTGAATTGCGTGTTGTGTTTTTAAGGGATTTAGAGGTGATTATGAGTGAATTTAGAAGTAAAGTTTGCGAGTTATTTGATTTATGTGATAGATTAGAAAAAATGTTTTAATAAAGATGAAAGATAGATTACCATATTACCATTTATGTAATAAGTAGTATAAACTAGTAATAATGTTGCAGTAGGGACAATATAGTAAATATACAACTTTCATCCTCATATCTCATCTTCCATGCGAAGATTGCAAATTCATCTCATCCTGCAAATCTTCTCTCCTGCATCAACTCAAATCGTTACAAGTGAACACGAAAAAACTCGCAAATTCACTCTTTATTATAGAACATCCGCATAAGCGAACATGGTTTTAGTTAAACTTAGGATACAATAGAGGTTTGGAATAGGTCACCATTATTGACATTTTGTAATTTGGAAATTTATTACTTGTCAAATTTGGGTTTTATTTTATAATAACTTTATAACAACTAAAAATGTTATAAATTGTTATAATTAAAATTTTACATTTGAATTTATAAGATTATTATTTTTAAACTAACATTAACAATTGTTTAGAAATTATTTATAAGATTGTTATTTTTAAACCAACTTTTAGCAATTCTACATAAATTATTAATTATTGATATATAAATATTTAGAACAAAATTTAAAAAATGTTAAATGTAAAATATAAATCTAAATATACTTAGAAATATCAATTATAATAAAAATATTAAAAGTTATATTTATTCTCTATTTTTTAGGGATAAAAATGTCTCAATTTAAAAAGATATTGAGATTTTTCATATCAACATGACATGTGACACTGTCATTCTCATGTCGCATGACCTCTGTCACGTGATACGATTCTAATTTGACACATAACATTTTTTTTTATATTTTAAAAAGATAAAATAAAAAATTTAAAAATAAAAAAATGATGTGCTAATACATAACACATCAATTAATATCTTTAATATGTTAATATTGATATAACAGAACGTACTAAAAACAATCAAATTAAAAACAATCAAATTACAACATATTTTAAACAATATGACTTGAGACAACTTAAAAATATAATGATCTAATAAAGATCTATGAATTAAAACGGAAATCAACCGAAAATTTAAACCTAAGTGGATATATATATAACATATACACACATCTCAATAAAACTTAATAGTGTCAGACTTTAATGCAAAATTAATAATACATATATTTTACCATATAAACCAATCCTTACATATATTTTTTAAATTTAAATCAACAAATATGGATTTAAATAATAATTATATGATTTCTTTATTATTGTTATATACTTTATAGAAAAATTATTAGTATAGTAACAATTTACTTGATATAACAAATTCTACACTTCCTTATTGCTAAAACTGATATATATTTATGTTTCCACTATATTTTAATAAATAATAATGCTTTTTTTTTTCACTCAACACAATTAAAAAAGAAAAAAGAAAACGACCCGTATGCACATACTAGTTTTAAAAAAAACCCATCAAGTTTAGTTTATTTATTTTAATAAATAACATTTACATTTTTTATATATTTGAAATTGATTTTAAATAAATATTTAAAATTTATTTATTTATTTTTTAAATATTGTCAAACTCCATTTTTAAACTATATACATATAATTTTACTTTTTCATTTTCTCTCTTCAGGTACTTTGACGAAGGTTATAAAATATATTTTAGTTATTAAAAATTATTTATAACATGATATTTTAATACACTGATTTTTCAGCCAATATACAGTATACAAACTTCTACATAGTGTACAATATACAGTATACAACAACCGGAAATTCATTATGCAAGCTTTTTAAATAATTAAATATAGTCAACTCAATATATAAGAAGTGGTAGAATTTTTTTTAAGCAAAAAACTTTGACAAATTATAAAGAAAAAAGGAAAAAATGTAATTTATTCATTATTATATATCAAACCAGTAGCGTCTGATAATTAATCAAGTTGTCTTAGTGACAAGTCAAATATTCAATCTATATACCAAAAAAACAGATTATTGGGTTTAGAGTTGGGCCTGTTGGGCCGCAAGCCCGGGATAAATTAGACAGCATGTGTCTCTTATAAAATGTCTAGGGTTTCTAGTGGTATGTGCTTCCGCCTCTGCCTGAAAGAAAGAGCGAAACCCTTCTCTGTTACTTCCAACAAGTTGCAGCTATTGTCATGGTGAGTTTTTCTCTCTCTGCAAAATCTCTTTTGAAAATGTTATTCCTTCTTATCCAAATTCATGTGAATTGTGATTGACTTTGTGGGTTATTTCTTGCAGGCACCAAAGAAGGATAAGGCTCCTCCACCTTCCTCCAAGCCCGCCAAATCTGGCGGTGGCAAGCAGAAGAAGAAGGTTCGTTTCTCGTCAAAGTTTCATTCTTTCTTAATATAGTTGTTGTCTGTCCCATTTGGTATTCCTGGGTCAACGCGGTTACCTTTATTTCATCATCTTCCCGAACTGTGTTCTTTTTTTTTTTTGCGTTATTAATTTGTGTGATTAATGCAATGCAAGTGATGTAAGATGTGATGTTTTGGTGGAACTTGTGTTCAACAGAAGTGGAGCAAGGGAAAGCAAAAGGAGAAGGTGAATAACATGGTGCTGTTCGACCAGGGCACCTATGACAAACTCCTCTCAGAAGCACCCAAATACAAGCTCATCACTCCTTCCATTCTCTCTGATCGTTTGAGGGTATGTTTTTCTTCTCTTGTTCTGTCAATGTAATTTCGTTAGTTGTTTTGTAGATACGTTAATTTCTTGGAGAGGTTGTATCGGTTAGTGTTATTGATGCGTGAGTCGATGTAGGGTTTCTGCATTATTTTATCTGTTCGATTTTGAGTTTTATTTGGTTAGTGTTATGATTACCCATTACTCAAGACAAAGCATTTCTGGTTTTGTTTTCTATGTATGAATAGTTGTTTTTTGTCCATCATCTTGAAAAGAACTTGTAAACTGCACGTGGTAACTAACTAAATTGCCTTTGAGAAAATTAAGAGGCCATATTCTCTCACATCCATGACTGTTATCCACTGACCTTTTTGTTATGAAATTCTTAACTGTTTTTATTGTTCAATAATTGTTATCAACTTCGCAATTTTTCTTCTAAATTCGTCAATCTAACAATTTCAGTTGATAATGTCACTGCAATGCCCTACTTTTGACTATTAAGTTATGCGTGGTAACCTTTTTGTAATTCGCACTTATACCTACAATTGTATTTGCTCAATGACTGTCATGAATTAATAAGTCAATCGTACATTGAATAATATATAATCGTTTTTCATGCACTTTACAGATAAATGGATCACTTGCAAGGAAGGCTATCAGAGAACTGATGGCTAGAGGTTCAATCAGGATGGTGTCTGCCCATGCAAGTCAGCAAATTTACACCAGGGCAACAAACACCTAATTGTGGGATTGTTCTTAGGTTATGGAGTAATCGTAGAAATAGTGAAGTATGTTCTTTTGAAGTTTAAGATGCATCTCATACTAGCTTCTCAGTTCTAGATTGTTGAATCAGGCTGAGGTTGTATTTTTGGTTTCCTTCCATGTTTGATCTTTTCAAATATTCTGGCTGTTTTTGTTTTGTTTACTTGATTTGTTAATGTGCCGGAGATTCTTTTTGAAATCAAAACCAATTGGAAAATGTCTGTTCCGGATATTTAGTAATGTGTTCTCGTTTGGCAGACTACTTCAGTTAAGCTAATTACATTTTGAATAGTGTTTTAACTGTTAAAACCAAATCGTAGAACTTTATATACATTTTTCGCATATGATGTGGAATTTTCAACCAATATGTGATCTTTGATTAGTGTACCAGGACTAATGTATGTCGTGCCCATTCAAATTTGTTATGTTTTTATTGTGTATATTTACGTTAAAGATATTTTAAGTAATGTTAATGTTTCAGGGGAAAACGATGGAAAATGTTACAAATGTTTCGAATCATTGCACTTTTTGTAAACTAAGTTTAAAGTAGGAAATTCTACTTGTTGCCTTGGTAAATGTATAGGGTATAAAAGATATAAGGTTTGATACATGGATATGATATTCACGTTTATTTTAAAAATATTAATGTACGTGATATATATTGGAAAATGTCTTTTAGAATCAAACTCGACAAGAATTAAGGTGGTAAGTTACGCTAAAACGTGTTAAGTATGGTCTAATTTCCAATGTTCATATGTGTATATATATACTCTCCAACCACGTTGTAGACTTGGTTTAAGTGTTCAACCCACATGGTCTTTTGGATCAATGTGGAAGCTGATCAGGTTGTTGAAGAATGATTAAAATTTATTATTGCCTCAATTATATGCCATGGACTCAAAATTTCACTTGCTGAATGCAATTAACCCTATTTCTTGTGCTATCTTTGTACATAATGGGCAAACAGTAAATTAAAATTTATAATACACTATTACCGTCTGGAACTCATCTGGGGGATTTAATTTTGTAATGTACAATGGTACTTTGATACAAATTTTTTTATTACTTCCATTTGACACTATTCGGTACTATTTTTCTTTTATAAATACGGTAACTGTTTCTTTATAGAGAAAGCGAGAGGTTAAATGTTTAGTAATTAATTAGTGCTCAGAAACTTAAATGGTAAATTCTATTGATTCCACATTCACATGAACCAGACCACTATGAATATGATAGGAATAATAAAATGTGCATATGGGTATGGTTGCTATTTCATTCTTAGCTACATATATGCATGCATGCACATAAACATCAACAAATCAATTATGACATTGGGAACACTGCATCAACATTATAATCAAGACATGACCAACCATAGATGTCTGGAAATTAAGAGATACCCCTCAAACAATTTCTTTCATGTCTCAAACCTAACTGCTATTCACAATATAATTGTTTTCCTCCCGCAGACAAAAAATCTGATTTATAATAATGCTCACTCCAATAGCCTGCACTCGTGTAGTTCACAGCTTGAGATTTTATGACTTCAACCTGTAAAATGATGGAGGAGATATAATATCTACAGCAGATGCCATTCACTGAATTTGAGCACTCAATTATTTGATCAACTTTTCTTCTTGATTCACAATGTTTATTGTTATATGAACGTGTACTTAAATATTCGTTAAAAATGAAAATAATGCATGAACATGGCCATCTATGGCTAACCATTGACATCTGATGATTGAAAATAGAAAAAGATTTTTTTCAACCTTGACTCATTTTTGTCAGCAGGCAAGTTGAGAATAAATGCTGAAATTGATCTTCCAAATGCATAAATATGAACATTTAATTTGGACCTTTAGTGCTGAAAATAAATATATTTTGACATCAACAGACAGGTTTGTTGATCTTTAGTTCAACAGACAGGTTTGTTTCCAGACAAAAACTTCCATTACAATGCATACTCCGAAAATTTAGAATTTTTTTTCAGCAACCTGCAAAAGATACCATTTTCAAACAACCATGTGATGCTCAAGTAAAAATATTCAGGAGTGAAGTGAGTAGGAAACAAAGAGAAAACTATATAATCATCATAGATCTGAGATTCAAATCAAGATAATATAGTTGCTAGCTCCTTTGGTGACATATAGGAACACAAATATTCTACTTGTCTCCCTCAATTCATTTGCTATATATGGAGCTGATGGAAAACACTGAGACTCAGACTTCAGAACAAGTTATGCATATCATCTAACAAGAGTAAATGGAAACAAGCGCAAAGAAGTTTCTGCACATTCGGTGCAACAGTTTTCCATCTTCACCTCACCCACTTTTATCACAATTCCAGGATCACTTGCAGAGAATGAAAGTCTCTGAAGTCACCAGCACTTCTCTGTCATCATCTGGAAGTAGTCGTTGAACACTTTTCAAGGAAACTCATTAAAACAAGAGTATCCCTTCTCAATGTCTTCTTCAGCCACTAGTTGGAGAAAAAACAATCTAAGTGTTGTATGCGAATACCCAAATTCAATTTTTGACCTACTGTTGTACACAGATGTAATTAAAACTTGTTCTTTTACTAAATACAATAATCAGATAATCAAATTACAACCTTTCTTTCTTTATTTATATGTAGAGAATTTTCTTTCTTCTCTTGCTTTCTTTCTTTCTTTCTTTCTTCGCAAATTCTTTGTCCATGTGTGAATTTTGCTTGCTTGATTGAATGGACAGAAGAAAGTGAAGAATGAATTTAGAGCAAGGTTCAAAGGAATGAAGAGAAGCCCTCCAGAATAATATTTTTCTTTAATGCCATTATAAACTGCATAACCCATTTCAAACCCAGTATTTGTGGATGTTCAATCACCTTGTTTCCATTCCAATCTCCAAATGAAGATTTATTCCTCACCTAAGCAATAAAAATCTACGGAGAAATGATGAAAAGATTCACAGAGCAGCTAATATAATAATAACTTAATCAGGAACCCCTCCATATCAATTATTAAACCCACATGGGATTCAAAACCAGTTTGAAATTGAATCCATATATTGTTCGCTGTCAAGGTTACTACTGCAAATAGGTTGAAGAGTAAACAATAGTCAAAATTAAGTGTCTGCACATGTTTCTTTCTTTCAAGCGCTGAAATTCAATGCAGAACGTGATTTTTGTCTTCCTGTAATGAGGGAAAAGCCAAAGTTGTCATTTGTCAGTTACTTATATTATTATGATTCTTTATTATCAGTTTCCCGTGTTCCGAGCAGTTGCTGTTCAGTGCAACAGTTCATTTATAACGGCAAGTGATTCATACGATTCCACTCATGCAACTGATGATTTGTATTTAAGGTTATTCTATTTGCAAAAGATAATATTATACCTGCATTTCTTGCAATGAAGAAAGGAATAGCCATTAGACAATGCCACTCGTGAGTTTGATGCATTGATAACACCAATATGGATTACTACAAGCGTGTGCTGTGAAAAAAAAAGCAAGTCATGAGTTGTAGTGTTCCTATGCAAGAGACACTGCATTAACATTACTGAGATCTTCGATAAATCTGAATCTGAATCAGTTAGCCCCTATGGATTTTTGTTAATATTTGATTCCTTCTGTCTCCTGAACTCGCAATATATATTGAGATAATCTCAGTGGAAGGAAGGTATATCCAAAGACTCAATTGTATAGAGTCAATCTCAAAGCCTTTCTCTTGTTTGAGAAAATGCCAGCCACCCCTTTTAGCCCAAAATCTCATTCTCATCACCAATCTCGCTCAAAGAGCTTGCCTTGTAAACCACACCCTCTTATTCTACAATGCAATCAACACTTGGGAAGTTTAGAGGCTTCAGCTTCAGCTTCAGATGCAACTTCCTCTTCATCATCATTGTTCAGACAAAAACTAACTGGTCTGCAGACTTTGCACGATTGTATTGAAAAGCTGGTTCTGCTGCCTTATTCTCAAGAAGTCCTAGTCCAAGAGCGTCAAGAGAAGTGGGTAGAAGAGCTTTTGGATGGATCTTTAAGGCTCCTAGATGTATGTGCTGCTGCAAAGGACGCTTTGCTTCACACAAAAGAATGTGCACGAGAACTTCAATCGATTATGAGAAGAAAAAGAGGAGGTGAAATGGAAGTGGCAGCTGAGGTCAGGAAATTCTTGGCTTCTAGGAAGGTAGTAAAGAAGGTGATCCTCAAAGCGTTGGAGAATTTGCAGGCAACTGTGAAGAAAGCAAAATTTTCTCCGAGCAACAAGGATCACCGAACCACAACCTTGGCTAACTTGTTCAAAGATGTAGAAGTAATCACTCTTTCCATATTGGAGTCACTGATGAACTTCATCTCTGGATCAGCACAAGCCAAACCAAGTAAATGGTCTTTGGTTTCCAAACTCATGCACAACAAAAAGGTCACTTCTACACAAGAATCAGATCAGAATGAATTCTCCAATGTGGATGCTGCATTGCAGTCGTTTGTGTTTCACATGACAAGAAAGTCTGACAACATCAATAGTTTGCAGAACCATTTACAAGATTTAGAGTCAGTCATTCAAGACTTCGTGGAAGGACTTGAAACTCTTTTTAAACGTTGTATTAAAATCAGAGTTTCTCTTCTCAACATCCTCAACCACTAGCTGTACAAATCCGTGCCAATGTTTTGTGATTATGTCAATGAAATTGGCTCCTAATTTAGATGATAATCTTTTTATACCATTTTTTGTTTTTGTTTCATATGTTGTTTATTTCCTCAGTAACTCTTTCTGCATAGCTTTTGCAATTTGATGCATTTTCCCTATCAAATTGGAAAGCTTTTCCGTTATGGCTGTAAATCTAGCCTGTGAAGTGTATATGGTTATCAGCAAGTGTATTTTTAATTTTCCCTGCATCTTTTCTACTGTTATTGCCATTGTTATATGACATTGTATCATTGATTTTGCTAATAACAATCCCTTCAACAAAGTGCTAACTGTTAAAATTTCTCAAAATGCTTTATAAGAAAATGCATTAAGAAATAACTAATAACTTCCACTTGGAAAACAAGAATATTATGCAAAAAAATATTAATGTATTGACGCAGAAGAAATTGCCACTAACCTCCACTTATTGTTGTTCACGTGTCAATTAAACATGTAACTTACAACATAAAAAACGGAAGCAGAAGAAAATTAATTAACAGGTATTGAGGTGGGGAATAAACATTGCCACCAAGAAGTAGCCAATATATGACTATATCAGAAGATGAAGTTTTCTCCTGTCGTGAATCTGTCCTGTTGTAGTTAGACAATTTCATAGACTGAAAATCAATTATGTTAGGAAACAGCTTTTTTCTTCCTCCAGACAGAAGCTCACATTACAATGCATGCATCACACAGCATGAACTAGTGTATTCTCAAGATATGCCACTTTGCAAGAATCCATGTGATTCCCATGTCACAAGTAAAAAATTGAGTGCGTAATGGTAAATCAAAGTGGAATCAACACTTTTAAATGGCGCTTTTATGTTTTTCTCATAACTTTAAAATGACTCAATGAAACCTTTTGGGTTACAAGGTTATAATGTATTGGAGGAACAAGCCTCGGTTTCCAACTCAAGAAAACTCTATGCACTTCAAATTGCTATATGCAAGTCCCACATCTTTTAGAATATTAGAAAAACAAGTCTTTATAAATCGTCTGACAAACATGTCTGCTCGCCGAGCTGGGTAACGTCAGCTTGTGACCTGAGTGGGGGCATTGAGGTGATGGGACAAGGCTTTAGCTTGCTAAGCTGGTCTGAAGGATGCATTGCTGGCTTGCCCACTCCAAGTTTAGAGTTGAGCCATGGGATCTTTGCGAAGGCATTGGTCTCGTGTCTCTTAGACTAGAGGGCACCGCGTGAGGCTGGCTTCACAGAGCAGCGACACTATCACCTTTTTTTTTCTAATTGTTGGATGATATAATCTTTCTATATACCATTTTTTTATTGTTTCATATGTTGTTTATTTCCTCAGTACTCTTTCTGCATAGTTTTTGCAATTTGATGAAAATGGCAACAAAGCGAGTACATGATTTCTGAGCTGTCCTTGCATTTAATTTTCTGGTAACAAGATCATAAGAAAATGCATTAAGAAGCAGAAGAAATTACCACTAACCTCCACTAATTGTTGTTCACGTGTCAATTAACATGTAGCTTACAACATACAAAACGGAAGCAGAAGAAGATTGATTAACATTGCCACCAAGAAGTAGCCAATATATTTATTAGTATATCAGAAAGATGAAGTTTTCTCTTGTCGTGAATCTGTCCTGTTGTAGGTAGACAATTTCATAGACTCAAAATCAATTATGTTAGACAGAAGCTCAAATTACAATGCATGCATCACACAGCATGAACTAGTTTATTCTCAAGATATGCCACTTTTCAAGAATCCATGTGATTCCCAACTCACAAGTAAACAATTGAGGGATGAGTTGGAACCATGATGCGTAATGGTTAAGATGCTGAGATCCAAATCAAGATGATATAATTGCATACTCATTAGGTGACATTGGAGGAAAAAAAAAATCCTTTTGTCTCCCTTATTCTGTTTCTTCATTTGCTATATATAATACAAATGCCTACCACAACAAGCAGCAAACAAACTCTCTGAGAAGAAAAAATGGCAGTGATTGAAAAGAAAACACAAAACTCTCTACATCTTCGCAGCAACAGCTTGCCCTCTGCAGCTCACCCTTTTGCATCACAATTTGAGGATCATTTGAGAAGATTGAGTGGTTCTGAAGCCACTTCTTCATTGTCATCATCTTCAGTGAGCCACAAACTCAACGAGATGCTGGATTTGCAAGATTACACTGATAAGTTGCTTCAATTGCCAACTGAACAGCAAGTTTTAGCACGGGAGTGCAATGAAAAATGGGTGGATTTCCTACTAGAAGGGTCTCTTAGGCTCTTAGATATCTGTGGTGAAGCTAAAGATTGTCTTCAGCAATCAAAGGAAAGCATGTGCGACTTAATGTCAGTCATCAGAAGAAAGAAAGGCAATGAAACCGGATTCGCGGTTGAAAGTGTGAAATACTTATCTGTGAGGAAGAAGATCAAGAAGCAAATCCAAAAGGCCCTGAAAAATTTGAAGCACAAGGACAACAACACTTCACCTATGCTCAGTTTCTTAAATGAAGCAGAAGCAATCACCATGAGCTCATTAGAAAGTGTGTTACTTTTTATCTCTGCTCCAAAAGAACATAGCAGATGGTCAGCAATCTCCAAGTTGGTGCAACCCAAGAGAGTTATTTGTGACTCTCAAGAATCAACCATAAATGAATTTGAAAAGGTGGATGCAGCTTTGCAGTGTCTCATCAGTCACAAACCTTCATCTGTTGAGAATTTTCAAAGTCATGTGGAAAATTTGGAGCTGTGCATCCAAGATCTGGAGATAGGAGTTGATCACCTCTCAAGAAAATTAATTAGAAACAGGGTTTCCCTTCTCAACATCTTCAACCACTAATCATAGCATCTATATGATTTTTGTGCACTCAATTTTCCCCCATGAGTGTCACAAACTGTACATGAATGTGATATAATCTGTTTATAATTTTACTGAATACATATTATTTAAGGATCAAACTGTTGTTACTCCAGCATCTATCTCTTTTGTTCAGTTCTTTACTCTCAACATCATACCTCAAATGTTCACCAGTAAAACAGTAAACATACTTTTTTCAGTCCCAGAGTGAAAAAAGAAGAAAAGTATACTCTTATTCATTTTATTAGTCCACCTAAAGATGTTACATATACCGATAGCATGGTGCTAATCACAATTTTTAATCAAGTTTTATTTCTTCTTTCTGGGAAAAGCAAAATTAAAGTAGGAGAAGCAACATAAACAATTTTAAACTTATGCAAATCATGTGCTGAAGGCATATATTAGCTGGTGGTCATACAACTGCCATTAGGTTGATGTTTAAAGCACATGTTTTCATGTTTTATTTTCTAAGGAAAATAGAAAACAATATAGTTTTGCTTAGGTGGAGACGACACTGTCACAAATTGTTCACTCTATTACGAATTGAGGAGGTATATAGAAAAAATAGGTTATCTTTATATTTTAATAAAAGGGTTTTATTGTTATCCTTATAACACTTATGGGGTGTAAGAAGAAATTATGAAGGTGCAGAAAACAATTTTTCTGTCTTTTGGGCCTGGTGAATCAGAATTGGAGATCCATAAAGAATTATGGATATATCAAAATTGAATTTTTCTGGTGAGGATATCAAAGTGGAATCAACAGTTTTAAATGGCACTTTTATGTTTTTCTCATCACTTTAAAATGGAATCAACGAAACCTTTTAGGTTACAAGGTTATAATGTATTACGATGTATCGTACCATAACATGGAGAAAACAGAAATGGAGGAACAAGCCTCAGTTTCCAACTCAAGACTCCTTGTTCTTAACATTGCCATCTGAAGTTCCACATCGTTCAGAATATTAGATGAACTAGTCTTTATATATGTTCTGACAGACATGTCAGTTCGCCGAGCTGGGTAACGTCAGCTTGTGACCCAAGTGGGGGCATCAGGGTGACTGGACAAGGCTTTAGCTTGCTGAGCTGACCTAGTGGTTGCATTGTGCTGGCTTGCCCACTCCAAGTTGAGAGTTGAGCCATGGAATCTTTGCGAAAGCATTGGTTTCTTGGTTCCTAGACAGGAGGGCACCGCGTTAGGCTGGCTTCACAGAGCAGCGACCACCTCCGGCTCCCGACAGTGGAGGGACTACAGGCTGCCGCACCTCTAGGTCATTAAGCTTGGTGAGCCCAGCTCTTGAACTATCACCTTCTTTTTCTTTTATTTTCTCGGTCTCTATTTTAAACACTGCATAAGAATCGCCACCAATATCTATCACAGTTGATGAAGATTCCTCTTGTCCTTAACCTGACCTGTTCTAGGCAGACAATCATAGACTTTAAAGTCAATTATGTTAGGAAACAGCTCCACACAAAGCTCCCATTGCAAATGCATGCATCAACTATTATATCATCAAGATATGCCATTTTGCAATCTGCCATGTCATTCCCAACTCATAAATACAAATTTGTGGGATGAGTTGGATGCATTGCAACATAACAGTGATGATGCTAATATCCAAATCAAGATGATAGAATTGCATACTCATTAGGTGACATTTCAGGAAAAAAATGATTCCTTTTGTCTCCCATAATGTGTAACTCCACTTCCTATATATAAACCAAAAGCCAACCACAAGAAATCGGACTTCAAATAACTCTACACATTACTTTCTAAAGGATCTGTTTCTCAAGAACAAAAAATGGTAGCAACTATTCAAAATTCTCTGCATCATCGCAGTAACAGTTTTCCCTCAGCAGCTCACCCACTTGTATCACAATTTGAGGAGCATTTACAAAAATTGAGAGGTTCTGAGTCCACTTCATCATCATCATCATCATCATCGTCTTCAGTGGGCCACAAACTCAATGACATGCTGGATTTGCATGAGTGCATTGATAAGTTGCTTCAATTGCCATTGGAACAGCAAGCTTTAGTGAGACAATGCAATGGCAAATGGGTTGATGACTTACTAGAGGGCTCTCTTAGGCTCTTGGATATCTGTGCTACTGCTCAAGATTGCCTTCTCAAATCCAAGGAAAGCTTGACTCACTTAAACTCATTCATCCGTCGAACGAAAGGCACTGAAAATGGATCCGCAGTTGAAGGTATGACATACTTGGCTATAAGGAAGAAGATGAAGAAGCAAATTCAAAAGGCCCTGAAAAGTTTGAAGCACAAAAACAACAACACTTCACCCATGCTTAGCTTCTTAAACGAAGCAGAAACAATCACGCTGAGCTCACTGGAACATTTGTTACTGTTTATCTCTGGCCCAAAAGGACACTCACAACACAGCACATGGTCAGCAATATCCAAGTTGGTGCAGCCGAAAAGAGAACTCTGTGACTCTCAACAATCAATCACAAATGAATTTCAAAAGGTGAATGCAGCTTTGCAGTGTTTCGTCAGTCACAAGCCTTCATCTATTGAGAATCTTCACAGCGATATGGAAAATTTGGAGCTGTGCATTCATGACCTCGAAATAGGAGTTGATCACCTCTCAAGAAAATTAATCACAAACAGAGTTTCCCTTCTCAACATCTTCAACCACTAATCATTGTATACACATGATTTTCGCGCACTCAATTTTCCTCCATGAGTGTCACAACTGTACATGAATGTGATTAAATTTTGTTTATAATATATTGAAACATCTATCTATTGTTACTCCAACATCTATCTCTTGTTGCAACAAACCGTGTCACTGATTAGCTTTAGCATGTTGAAATAGTCACATTTTCCATGCTTTAATCATTAAATATACAGACCAGAAGAGTTGTTTCAAGTGAAAAGAACAATGAGACTTAATATTTTTACTCTGACTCATGAAAGGTAAGAGTATCAATCCAGCTCCTATATATTCTGATCTCAGTTATGAAATTCTAAGTTCATAAATGGATTCCTTAGTATGAAAACCTAGATTAAAATAAAAGTTATAAAATAAAACAAGTCTGTTGTTTTACTTATAAAGTATGTATGTGGGAATTATGATTGCTTTTCTAGTTTTTGTTTTGGTTTTAATTTTTTTATTTGCATTATTTCTTTTGAAAACAACCTTGTATAATGTTTTAAGTCAATTAATAGATGAAGGATTTAAATGTACAAGCAAAACACTGAAAATATATATATAGTTATTAAAAGATTAATAATGATAAGTGTGAGATCTTGAACTCAAAATTTTCAAAATATACATGATTTTCTATTTGTGATCAACTTTTTCTTCTTCTTTTTGCATGATTAGTTATGATTTATGACAATCTAAATTTTGAATAAGTTTTTTATTCGATTGAAAATTCATTTGAATATTTATGTCGTAATTTTGATATGTTATAATGAAATTTTAGAGGCAAGAGAAATGCTCGTCCTTACTTTTTTTTTTCAGAGAAAAAAAATAAAAATCTAATATATAATAATGAGATTGTCTTGTTTGACTTTTTATATAATTATTGATTTTGTTAAATTTGTAACTGATGTAGTTTAACTTGTTTTGTGATGTATTTTAAAGTAAGACTTCTCTTTATTTTGTCGTAAAAGTATAAACAATTTGTTCTTACATATGTATCTATATGTAGATTAAATTTTAATAAACACCATGTATGTTTAACGATATATTTGAAGATATTTAGTATTATATTTGTTAAACAAATACAAATTAATTTTCTTTACACAAATAAATACATATTAAACAAGTAAAGTACATCCGGTAGCTCTACTTTGTGGAGTATTACATCATGTGAAGGTGCATCCTTTACAATAGAACCACCCACGTTAGAAATTTCAATATAATCTCTCTAACGAGATGAGTTTGTAGGTTTTTGTCACTCATTATCCAAAGAGGCACCGTCCATTATCCTTGTCATATTTTAATAAAAGGGTTTTATTTTTATCTTTATAATAACACTTATGGGGTGTAAGAATAAATGATGAAAGTGCAAAAAACAATTTTTCAGTCTTTTGGGGATCCATAAAGAATTACGGATATATCAAAATTGAATTTTTCTGTGAGGTTATTAAAGTGGATTCAACACTTTTAAATGGTGGCACTTTGTTTTTCTCATCACTTTAACATGGACTCAACGAAACCTTTTTAGGTTGCAAGGTTATATTGTATTATGTACCATACCCTAACATGGAGAAAATAGACAGGGAGGAACAAGCCTCAGTTTCCAACTCAAGACTCCAGGTAGTTAACACTGCAATCTTCAAGTCCCACATCGTTCAGAATATTAGACAAAGTAGTCTTTATATATGCTCTGACAGACATGTCAGTTCGCCGAGCTGGGTAATGCCAGCTTGTGACTCAAGTGAGGGCATCAGGGTGACTGGACAAGGCTTTAGCTTGCTGAGCTGACCTAGTGGGTTGCATTGTGCTTGCTTGCCCACTCCAAGTTGAGAGTTGAGCCATGGGATCTTTGCGAAGGCATTGGTTTCCTGGTTCCTAGACAGGAGGGCACTGCGTTAGGCTGGCTTCACAGAGCAGCGACTACCTCCGGTTCTTGACAGTGGAGGGACCACAGGCTGCTGCACCTCTATGTCACTAAGCTTGGTGAGCCCAGCTCTTGAACTGCCACCTTTTTTCATTTTTCCACCACCGTTAACAAGCTTAGCTTCTTAGATGAGAAACAATCACGCTGCATTCATGATCTCCAAATAGCTGTTGATCAGAAACAGAGTTTCCCATAGATGTTATAGTCTATTGTTTATTATTCAATTATACACATGGACACGAGGGGTGACACAATGAAAAACATTTTTTAAAAAACTAATCTTCAGAGTAGTTGCTGCGAATCGTGTGTTGCATGATACCATATTAATTAAGAGAAACGAGGTGTCAGGAGATTCCCTGTGGGAGACATTGCACTAACATTAATAAGGTTATGTTTTTATTCAAATCTTGATTCGTTAGCACTCATTGATCTTTGCTTAAGATGTGAGACTCCATGCATTATATACATCTTGAGCACATGACACCGGAATGAAGTTGAATCTACATGCTCAATTTTACCTACATCTTGTATTTTTCTGATTCAAATTTTTAATTTAGATGGTAGCTCGAAGCAAAAACCTCACGTTCCTAACCATTAGACAGTTTTGTATTAAACCAATGAGATGCAGTTCTTGTTTCTGCATGAGAGACATGCTCAGCAGTACTGCACCCACTGTTTAAGACATCAAATAGTCCACACGTGCAGATCAATTACTTCATTGAATGCAAGTTTTTTCTGGCAAATGATTCCAATTGAAAAAACTTCAATCATTGAAGTGAGAGAGAAAAATGCAGCAAAGTGTTAGTTGGAGAGTTTCCATGTGGGAGACACTTTCCTAACAATTATGTGATCATGTTTAGATCCAAATCTTGATTTGTTAGCACTTATTCATATTAGTTTAAGATGAGATTCCTTGTGTCCTCAACACAACACCCTGTTATATATATTCAGAAGATGGCATTAACAAGAAGGTAGATCAAAAAACTGAATTTCTAGCCTTCTCTGAGAAAAAAAAATGGCTACCTCACAATTGAACTCAAAATCCCATTTCCATGCTCGTTCAAACAGTTTACCCTCTAGACCACACCCACTTATTCTACAATGCAATGAGCACTTGGAGAGGTTAAAGGCTTCCAATGAAACCTCTTCTTCCTCTTCAACACTTAGCCACAAGCTAGGATTGTTGCAAGATCTACATGAATGTGTAGAAAAACTGTTCCAGCTTCCCCTAACTCAAGAAGCACTTCACCGTGAGAGTGAAGAAAACTGGGTGGAAGAGCTTCTGAATGGATCCTTAAGGCTGTTAGATGTGTGCACAACCGCCAAAGACTCTCTGCTACACACAAAAGAGTGCATCAGAGAACTTCAATCGATTATGAGAAGGAGAAAAGGGGGTGAAGTGGAACTCAGATCAGAGATTAAAAAGTTCTTGACTTCAAGAAAAGTGGTCAAAAGGGCCATCTCAAAAGCCTTGGCAAATTTGAAGGGTGCCACAAGAAAATGCAGCATGGCACCTGCAAACAAAGATAATCAAACAGTGGCTTTGGTTAGTTTAATGGAGAACGTTGAAATGGTAACTCTATCAGCATTTCAGACACTGCTTCATTTGATCTCAGGGAGTGCACAATCGAAGTCAAGTAGCTGGATTTTGGTTTCTAAGATAATGCAGACGAAGAAAGTAGGGTGCTCTAGGTTGGAAGATGAACGTGAATTTGCCCAGCTTGATGAAGCATTGCAATCCTGCATGTTTTCTCAGACTGGTAAATCTGAAAACATGAGTAGACTGCAAAACCAGTTGGAGAAAGTGGAGTCGGTTGTTCAAGATCTTGAAGAAGGTTTTGAATTTCTGTTTAGGCGTTTGATAAAGACCAGAGTTTCCCTTCTTAACACCCTCAATCACTAGTTATGATTATTGGGGCATCCAAATTTTGTAATGTATATATATACAGAGAGATAAATTGAAACATTTTACTCAGATTTTGGTTTTGACACCATTCAAGGAATTGAACACTTTTAACACACTTGCCAACAATTCACTGATATTACACAAAAATGGAAGTAAATGTAACATTAAGTAACTATTGTTCAAGTGGGTATATTCACGAAAGTCCAACGTCCATTACTAGAAAGTCCCACATCGATAATCAATAAAAATAGAAGAAGAATCTCCTAAAACCAAGATGGTCCACAACTGAAAGTAGATTCAGAAATTGCCATCAAATTAAACTATTTAAGAAATTCAAGATGAATTAAGATTCCTATATTTGATAAAAATAAATAAAACAAAATATATAATATATAAATAGAAAGATCCATAAAATTGATATTTTAAAGTTTTGTGTTGAAAATTATTATAATATTTTATATGTACTTGTTCATTCAGACTTAAATTCTCTAATAATTTAATCAAGATATCTGTCATAATAGGGATATTTTAGAAGAAATGACTTATATAATTGAGTATATATATATCTAGATTTTTATCTGCCAGTAATCAATTTAGGAGATTAATAAAAAAACAGTTTATATTTTATCATATTAAAATTACTTTCTATGTCTAATTTGATATTTCTTATATTTCTGTTGGACAATTGAAAAATAGTTATTTTTAAACAGACAGATAAATGAAGTAAAAAATTGTTTTAGAAATGGAAAGATAAAAGATTGTAACAAAGAACATTAGATAAAATTAATTAGGAAATAAAATAATAAATACACATTCACAATTTGATTGGAGGATGAAAAAGAAAATGGAGATAGGTAATGTAATTTGAGTCAGTTCTTTGAACATAAAATTAATGTGATTAGAGATCTACTTATCCACTGATTATGATTAAAAGCATAACATTAGTAAACATGGCACGTGAATTTTGTCACTTTGTAACTTGTTTTCTTCTATTTACACACCCACCCTCTAATTTGCCAAGTGTTAGAAACCATGTTAAATGTGTTATATAATGAATGTGTATAAAAAAAAAAAAAAAAAAAAAAAAAGATGAAATTAGTTTATGAAATACCTCCTCTGATTCGAAAAGAGATAACTAATTTAAGAACAGATTGAAAATAATAATACTTCATCAAAATCAAAATAATTTTAGTTAATTTTATTTATTTTTTAGTAAAAATGCAGAAATGGAGGAAGGAGAAAATAGAAGTCAATAAATATCCAATGGCCCCATATTTTGGGACACTTGATCTTAATCTTAGTGGACATTACAAAACACTGGATAAATAAATGGTCTTCATTATATTTGTGGGATGTGGGACACGTGTCCGATCTATGTGAAGAGCCAAATGAAACCCAACAATTTATAAAATCAAACAAAACACGTTAAAAAATTAGTTGTTTTTGTTGGTACATACAAAATTGTCTGAATTCAGAAAAGGTAAATCTCTTTCTTCCAAATTTATCATAGATGAATTATCATAAATAAAATTGACGGAAGAATATTGTTGAGTTATATATTTGTCAATATAGATTATATTTATAGTTATGTTTCTTTATATATGATATTGATCTTTTATATATATATATATATATATATATATATATATATATATATATATATATATATATATTTTATATATATTTTTTTTTTATTA
>Ga0214544_1005492_pt1 | contig 24504 bp, 11 predicted proteins | sample CNSS3metaG_FD_160074 | JGI IMG/M metagenome (GOLD analysis project Ga0214544, IMG submission 160074) | Root nodule microbial communities from cowpea collected in UCLA plant growth center, Los Angeles, California, USA - CNSS3 | ecosystem: Host-associated > Plants > Roots > Nodule | place: USA... | reverse complement strand
TTTATAAAATAAATAATACATATATATATATATATATATATATATATATATATATATATATATATATATATATATATACATACTTTCTATTTTTTATTTTTTCTAATTGTTTGGTTTGTCATGAAACTCATTTGCATCTCCAATATATTTTTTATCTTATCATAAACTTTATGTAATTATATTAAAATGATGTATGTAAATTTAAAAAAATTTATGTCTCACATTTGAATATTTCTATTATGTTTTAATATTTTTATTTATTGTATATTTTCCTTTCACATGAGAATGTTTAATACTCTCAATTTAAATGTTTAATAGCATAAACCTTTAACTTACTAGGTAATATAAAAAAAAATTCTTTACTTATTATTATTATTATTATTATTAATTTTTGTTTCATTTGAAGAACTTTTTTGTTTCGTTAAAACAATTCTCTATTTCTATTGAGTATATATGTTGATAAATTTTTATTAGATCTCTAAGGTATTTTTTATCTTATCATACCCTTAATTTTACATTGTTTTCCTTTGTGCGATTTCTTTCAATAGTCTCTCAAATTGTTTCAAAGACACACATTTTTTAATTTTATAATATTTTTATTTGTTGTTTATTTTCATCCTGTAAAATATTATTTCGATATATTTTATTTAATTATTTTTTATTTTATAACTTATTATCAATCATACTGTAATTTTTTCACTATAATTGTATAAATAACTTTTATTTACTACAATATAAAAATTTAATGTAATTGTCATGAATATTTTTTTTATCACCATCCAACATATAATGGAGTTTAAAAGATACAATATTTATGTCAAAATTTTATTATTATGTTTATTATTTGTTCTTTGTGTCATTTTGATCAAGTGATGTATTAACACTTTAATTAGTGTATAAAGAAGAGATTCATTAGAATTTAAAAAATTGAAGTAAAAAAACATTTAAAATTTATTTTAATTTGAATATTTATTTTACTTTTATATTTTTAAAAAATATTTTTGAATTTTATCAACTAGGTTTCATTAATGTTTGCAAATTGGTATTCTAATCTAAAATGTAAATAATTATAATTTATTTCAAAGTATTTGATATCGAAATTGAATATTTGATAATATTATGTTTCCTTTACCGTAATTTTTTATTATTTTATAAAAATTAATTAAAATTTATGTTGAAGTAGTAAGGAAATGGGTACGGGTATGGGTACGAGATTATACCCGTTACCCAGTGGAAATGGGGATGAGATAAACCTTTGATACCCGTTGGGTTTGGGTATTGGGATGAAGATGAATTTTTTTTACAGGAATGGGTATAGGATAGTGAAATTCGTCTCCGTCCCGCCCCGTTGCCATCCCTAGTTTTGGAACACATAGATTGAGATTGAAGTATACATTCTCCCATGATCTCTCACAAATCAAGGTTAATATCTTATTATGATTTATGTATGTTAGATTTATGGTTCTTCTTAGTATGTTTCTCCCAAACTAGTATAAACCCTAATTATGATTTTATGAATTATTTTATGAAATTGGTATGAACCCTAATTATAATTTTTTTCAAATTAGTACAACCCTTAATTATGAAATGTGTTTTGTGTTTTCCACTGTCTATGGTAAATTTTTTAAAAGTTTTGAATTTATGCAGTGTTGCTTATTTAATTAAAGTGGTATGAGTTTTGTTATGTTTTGTAATGTGATAATTGTGATTTGTGAAGATAAATTTTATCTTTTTCTAAAGAGGTGAGAGATGATAAATTTATATTAGAAAAAATATGATAAAGAGTAAAATAATTGATTATTCTTTTAAAGAGGAAGATTTGTGATAAAAATGAAAAAAAATAACTAAACTTGAGATATGAGAACCAAGAATTCAAAACAATAAAAAATAAATCTCTAAATGTCCTAGAGCTACATATAATGAATTTAAAAATTCATTAGAACGCGATCTAGGAAAAACGTCATCAAATATGATAATACCTACCAAATCAAATTGATGAGGTACGAATGACTTATCTAGAATGATATTTGTGATATGGTATCATGATATAACAGTGAATGATAATCATATATTTTTGGATTCTACTATTATATGTACTTATTTTAAGTAAAAGAAATGAAGAGAGAAAATAGAAAATTTTTTTTAACTTAAAAATAATTATATTTAAAAAATATAATTTGGCACACCTACATATTTTGTACAAATTTTGCTATTGAAGGGACGCATGATTTGGTTTCGATTTCTAAAAAGTACATTCGAAAAGAAACAAAATAAAGTATATTCTTTATAGATGATTTTTATTTTCTATCATGTAAATAAATCACACCTCATGTTTACAATTTACTTTCATCAACTTAATAAATATTTACTTCAGATAATAACTCTCCAACTAGAGGTGAGATGATCACACCTCAATTAAAGATGTTACATCGAGGTTGAGGTTGAATAAAAAAAGTAGTAAAAAAAATATAAAAATCATAAATTTAATAGATGAAAAGATGTGAAGAGAATTTATAAATAGAATTTAAAAATTTATAATTTTAAGTAATAAAATTTCATTTTTCTTTAAATTCTCTTCCCAAACACCATAATTTATTTTAGGTTTAATAATGTTTTTAGTCCTCATTTTCGAGTCAAAATCTCAAAATAGTATCCAAATTTTTAAAAGTCTCAAATTGGTCCCCTTTTTTGTTAAAACGTCTCAAGTTTACCCTTTCTGTTAAATCTGGCTAGACGGCGTTAAATGGGGTGCCACTTGTCAGTTCCTTGATTTTTTGATTTTTTTTTTGATTTTTGATTTTTTTTTTTAAAAATTGCCATGTGTCAAGCTGTCATCGTGCCACGTGGCAGTGACAAAGTTATGTGGCAGTGACAATGACACATGTCAGTATTATGCCCGATGTCATTTTCTTAGTCTCAATTTGGTCCCTTTATTTTAATTTTTGTCTCAATTTACTCCCAATTTTTGTAAAAATTAACAATTTTGTCCCTTTCCAAATTGAAATCAAATTTAATTTGTATATAAATATACACAAATATTTCTATCAAAATTGATATTTCAAGTAAATATTTTTAACCAAATTAAGTTCATTTAATTAATATTTTACATTGAACTTTATTTAATATTGTTTTAAAGTTGTTAATAGAAAATAATGTTAATAGAAAAAAAATTCATAAATTAACTAGTTCGTGTAACAATAAAAAACATATAAATTTAAAATTTGAAAACAATTTTAAGTAAAGTTAAATGTGAAACACAATTTTAAATAAACTTAGATATGTTAAAAATATATAACAAATATACCAATTTGAATAAAAATATCAAATTTAATAAAAATATTTGTATAACATTTATAAAAAATTAATTTTTGTTTTAATTTGGAGAGGGATGAAATTGATTTTTTTTTACAAAAGTAGAGACTAAATTGAGACAAAAATTAGAATATGGGGACCAAATTGAGACTAAGGAAATGACACTTGGCATCATACTGACACGTGTCATTGTCACGGTTACATCACTCTATCACTGTCACGTGGCACGATGACAACTTGACACGTGGCAATTTTTTTAATTTTTTTTTAAAAATTCAAAAAAAAATGAAAAAATTCAAAAAATCAAGGAACTGACATGTGATATCCCATTTAATGCCGTCTAGCTAGACTTAACAGAAAGGGTAAACTTGAGACATTTTAACAAAAAAAGGGACCAATTTATAATTAAACCTTTATTTTATTTATACAAATAATTACTTTTCTAAAAATTCTAAAAATAGAGTTATCTTTTCTTTTCTTAATCATGATTACAGTGAAATGTTTAAACCGGTATCGCTTTCCCTTGAGTTAAGATTTCCAATTAGAATGTAATGCAATGCATATCTTATTTCTTCATTTCACAGGCATCGTCTTAACCAAATACACATATGTGGCTTTAAAATAACTCATTTTTTCAAAAATAAATTATTTTATTTTTTAACTTTTAAAAAAATCATATTTTAGAGAGTGGGAGTGAGAGAAATCGTGACACTGTACGAAAAAAGTTGCAAACAAATAGACATGGTGCACGGGTGCTGATAAACTAATAAGTTTAAGTTAATGCTATTCCATTACATGAGTGGAGAAATCAAGTTGGTCTTTCAGAGAACGATAATTGTGATGACACAATTTAGGGATGCGAAGAGTTAAATATGATTTTGATCTCTTGATTTTTAGTGAAAATTTGAATTAGTTTATTTTTGAACCTTTAAATTAATTTAGTCTCACATCTTTAGAAGTAATTGAATTTAGTCTTTTTATATCCAAATTTTGTTAAGTTTATTTGACGTATTTGAAACGTCAAATAAGTCTAATAACATAATCTATTTAAAATGACTAAATTTCATATTTTTAAAGTTGAAAGACTAAATTAAGTCAAAGTTTCAACGAAAGACTAATTTCAATTTTTACTAAAATTAAGAACCAAAAACATATTTAACTCCAAAATAAATGCATAAAATTTTTGAAGGTACTAAATACATAAAACACATTAAAATATAATATATATATATATATATATATATATATATATATATATATATATATATATATTAATACTCTAAGTTCTATCACTGAAGGAGGATGCACAAGACTTCTTCATTTTCTCATATTCCAAAACATATATGAACCAACATGAATAAACCCAAGAAAAAAAAATGAAATCTTAGTTGCAAGTTTTTTGCTTGAAAGACTTTTCTTTGACTTTCAAGAACATTTAAATCTTTTATCTGTCTACCATTTCAGTCATCTAAACAAGACCTAAGAAAAAAATGGAAAAATACGTACCATTTTGGCATTCAAGAACTCATAAATCTTTGATCTTGTCTAGTATTTCATTCATCTAAACAAAACCAAAGTTAAAAATAAACATGAATATATTCGATGAGAAAGAAGAAAACAATCGATAGTTGAGTAAATATCAAAACTTTGATCACAAAAGAAAAAATAAAAAAATACATACCATAGTGATTCTTGAACAAAAAGTTTTATGCTTTAGACTCTTATGTGTGTGACCTTCGAGAACTCTTCAATCTTTGATCTTATCCAAGAGTTCATTGATCTCAAAGAGAATAAAGTTAAGATCAAAACATAAACGAAATTGGTATTTAAAAACTTTGTTAGGTCAAAAAGAAGAAAGTTCTTTAAAAATTGAAACTTTGTCAAGAATAAAAAAAAAAAATGGATAAATGCATACCATTGTGATTGTTGAAGACGTCTTAAAGAATGCTAAGAAAGAAGATAGTACCAAAAAAAATTCAAACTTTGTTAGTAAACTTTGAATAAGAGAATATAAAAAAATTATACAATTTCTTGGGAAAAAAGAAAAGTAAATTTTTTTGTTTCAAAAGAACTCAAACAAGTATAATAAAATAGACCGACAACGAGCAAATATAAATTTAAGGTAGTTAAAAATCAATTGAGATCTTTTTTTGGCTTAAATATACATTTGGTCCTTATTTTCATTTTTTATTATTCAATTTGGTCATCATCTAAGTGTTGTGTTCAATTAGGTCCTTGTTTTCGTCAAATTTTGGTCAATTTGGTCCTTTTTACTAATGGTGTTTAAATAGCTAACGTTTTTGAACAATACATGTTACTTGTCACCTCCGAGTTTTTTATTTATTTTTCTTTTGAGTTTTTTTTTTTTAATTTAAAAATATTTATCCACATGTCAAGTCATAATTGTGCCACGTGTTAATGTTAGTGTCATGTGTCAATTTGTGGTTGTGTTATTTTTTGTGTGCTCAATTTAGTATCCACATTCATTAATTTTGTTCAATTTAGTTCTTATATTCGTTATTTTTGTGCACTTTTGTCTCAATTTTGGTTAAAATGAATCAATTTTGTCCATTTCAAATTAACACCAAATTTAATATCTTTTATAAAATTATAGTAATATTTTTTCTAAAATTTTACATTTTTATTAATTACTTTTAAAATTCATTTAAAAATTATTAAATTTAATTATAAATTGAATATAATTCTTAGATTTAATTGTTACATAGAATACAATTCTTTAAAATATTATTAGAATATAATTATTAAATGTTTTCTTTTAATATTTATATTCTAAAATATTGATGCTTTTAAAATTGATATTCAAAAATATTAGAGATATTTTAGAAAAGTAAATTAATATTTATAAAATTAAAATTAAAATATTAAATATTTTAGATTTTAATAACTAAAATGCAATAAAAATATTAAATATTTTAGATTTAAATGTCAATTTTACAAATGTTAATATATATTTTTAAAAAATTTAATAATTATATTTTAATAATATTTTAAATAATTATATTCTATTTAACAATTGAATCTAAGAATTATATTTAATTAATAATTAAATATAATAATTTATAATTGAATTTCAAAAATAATTTAAATTTTAAAAATAAATATATAATATTGGTAAAAAATTAATTTTGGTCTCAATTTGAAAGAAAAAAATCATTTCATTTTAACAAAATCTAGAACTAAATTTAACAAAAATAGCGAATATAGGGGTTAAATTGAAAAAAAAAATAATAAATATTGGAACTAAATTGAACAAAAAGAAATAATACAATAACAACCTGACACATGACACTAACATTGACCCATGACACAATTATGACTAGACACATGGACACTTGTTTTGAAATTAAAAAATTTATAAAAATATAAAAAACCAAGAGTTGACACATGACGTTTAATGTTCAAAAACCTTAACTATTTAAACATCATTAATAAAAATAATCAAATTGACCAAAATTTGACGAAGATGAGGATCTTCTTTATCGCAAAACAAAAATAAGGACCAAATTGAACAAACACAACAAAAATAGGGACCAAATGTGCATTTAAGTTTTTTTTTTTGTTTACTTTAAGAATAAAAGAACAAAGATTATTCAAAATTTATAAATAATAAAATGATAGAATAATTATAAAAAATTAATTTCACTGTCTTTTGTTATCTAATTCATCTTCTTTAAGTTAACAAGTTTAATTACGCAAATCTACGAAATTATAAAATTGACTTAGTAATAAAATTAAAAAAACATGTGAGAAAAATTATAAAACTATTGAATTTCTGGATGAGAAAGAAGACACGATCAATTCTTCATACTTACATAGTAGTCCTTACATCTATTGTTAATGATAAATTGTAACACAATTTTACCAATATCCTTACTTTTAAAAGGTCATATAACTAGAATTAAAATTATAAAATCATGATTTAGTTAATTAAAGCAAATTAGCATTAAGACAAATAAAAATAACTAACTAAATAATGTTAAAAAAAGTTATTCTAATTAAGTAACTACGTATCTATCAGTAAAACGTCTAGTCACTTATAATTTTAGATTGATAGGCACAAATTATCAACCAAGTTATAATTGTTATCAATGATTGTCCATTGATTTGATACATTTATTTATATGATTGATATCTATATGATTCATTACATTACTCTTTATGTAAATATTTGTATTAACTAAGTTGATTTGTTTCCTTTATGGATTACATGTTATATCTATCATTAGAACTCTTTCTATCAATAATAATACACAAATGAGTTGCTCCATATTCTCTCATTCTCTATTCTCTATTGTCTCTTCTATTCTCTTTTATCTATTATTCTCTCTATTATTCGCTTTATTTCATAACACGTTATCAGTACGATGCTCCAACCAATTGAGGACTAGTGGAAGCTTTTTATCTCTAACGACAGTGCTCTGCGTGTCTCAATGGAGGCTCTTTCTAATCCTTTCTCAATTTATAATTTTACCTTATATTCTTCTTCTTGTGATAAGAATTGTTTGAATTTATCAATTTTCATCTCTGTCTTATTATTTTTATTTTTATTATGACGATGGATATTATTATTATTATTATTTTGATGATTTTTATTATTTTATGTGCTAGTTCTAAACACGTGAAACGTTGCAAATTTTGGATTTGTGACCCTTGATATTACAAGGAAGAATTTCTTATATTGGATTTTAAATGTAGAAATATATTTAGATGAATGGATATTGGGATACCATTAAATAAAGAAATAAAACATCTAAGCAACTAATTTGCTCATGCGACAAAAATAGTGTGAAAAAAGATTTCACAAATATTATGAATTTATTTCATGCCTATGTATGGCTGGCTGGACAAAGCAATAAAGCTTTTGATGAAAAATCATGAGATCCACCTAATCTGCTCCATTCCCAGAAGTGAATGCAGCAATAAATATTATGAATTTATTTCATGCCTTTGTATGGCTGAACAAAACAATGAACTTTTGATAGAAAATCATGAAACATGTCTAAATTGGTTATGCTCCATTCCCAGAAGTGAATGCAGCAACATTTGATTTATATTTTCATGATCGTGATTGTGATATTGATTATGGACATGGCTACAAAGAAAATTTCAAAGACACATCTTGTCATCAGAAGTGGCACAATAATGTGAAAAAGGGAAAATGAAAATGTGAAAACATTGACAAAAAGATGAAAGTATATATTATCATTACAGTGGTAAAGGCCATTTGAGTTGTACTTATTGTACACCAAAACATCTTACAAATAATGAGAAGAACATCTAAACACATTTTGCTTATGAAGATGGTGATTCTGATTATTGCCATATGGATGTTACTCATCTTGATATTATTATTTTTTTTGCTAAAGCAAATGGAAGCATTGATCACCTCATTGATTATGAGAGTGTTAAAAAAAATCTCACATTGATATTTACGTTTATATGAAAAACGAATGTTTGCACTAGTACCAAAGGATACGTGTCTTATTGATAGTGCAACAACTTACACAATTCTCAAGAGTAATAAAATTTTCTCTTGTTTGATAATGCGAAACATCAATGTTAATATTATTTATAGTACTACAAATATATTTGAAGACTCTAGAAGAGCTATTATACTTCTACCAAAAAGTTGAATAGAAACTTATTATGTTTCAAAGATATTTGTCTAAATAGATATTATATTGAGACAAACAATGAAAAAGATATGAAATATCTTTATATCTCTACGATTGAGTTGAAAAAAAAAGTATATTGGAGAAATTATCAACATTCTCTTGTGGTTTGTACTACACGTATATTAGTACAATTGAAATGCATGTCATAGTAAACAATAAGTTTATGAATGAAAATGAATGTCTTGTTTGACATGATCAATTGGATGATTTGTACTACGCATATATTAGTACAATTAGAATGCATGTCATGGTAAACCAAAAGTTTACGAATCAAAATGAATTCCTTGTTTGGTATGATCATTCGAGTTATCCTGGATCTATTATGATGCGAAAAAAAGGGTTGAAAAACTCATGTTGACATCCACTTAGGAGTCAAGAAACTTCTTCAGACCAATGAGTTTTCATGTATTATACGTTCATAGAAGTTGATAATTAGACCATCACCAAAAAAATTAGAAATGAGTCAATCTCATTTTCAGAACGAATACAAAGTGATATTTCTGGTCCAATACACCCACCATGTGGAACATTTATATATTTCATGATTTTAAATGATGCATCAACTAGATGGTCACATATTTGTTTATTATCAACTCACAATCAAGTAATTGCAAAGTTATTAGTACAGTTAAGAGCTCACTTCCCAGATTATCCGATTTAGAAAATCTTTTTTGATAATATTGGTGAAATTACATCTCATGCTTTTCATGAGTATCGTATATCAATTGGAATTGAAGTTAAGCATCTAGCAGCACATGTTGATACTCAAAATAGACTTGCAAAATCATTACTATACGAGAGCTAATCTTCCAATGGCTACTTGGAAATATGCAATTTCGCATGTTGCATTATTGATTCACATCAAGCCAATAAGTTATCACAAATACTCTATTTTGCAATTGGTTTTTGGTCAGTGACCTAATATTCTCATGTAATAATTTTTGAGTGTGGTGTATATGTTTCAATTTCTCCACCAAAAAGGATTATGATGGGTCCTTAGAGATGATTGAGAATATATGTTGGATATGATCCTCCCTCAATAATAAAATATCTTGAATTACCAACAAGAGACTTATTTACAGTTTGACTTTGTGACTGTCACTTTGATGAATAAGTTTTTCCAACATTAGGGGGAGAAAGAAAAAATATTGAGAAGAATATTGGTTGGAATGAATTATCATTATCTTATCTTGATCCTCGCACAAAAGAATGTGAACTAGAAGTTCAAAGGATAATTCATTTACAAAATTAGTCTATCAATTACCAAATATTCTTATTGACAGAAAGGTTAATCAAATTATATATACCAACTGCTAATGCTTCGAGTATATTTGATATTATTTCATAATACACCTGAAGCATGGTAGGCTTGTTAGTTCCAAAGACACGTTTGAAGAGTGGTAGGCCTATTGGTTCCAAAGATAAAGACTCTTGAATGAGAAAGGGAGCTAAAATGCAAAAGGACATAATCGAAAAGGTTGAAATCCCAAAATATTCATTTGACATAATTAATGGTTCGGTTCCAGAAGAACCTCAGGTACCTGAAATTGTTGAAAATGATGAAATCTCAATAAATTATGTCATGAATCATATAATATGGAGCCAAAATGAAGTTAACATTGACGAAACTTTTACTTATGACATAGCGATGAATGCTATGAATGACAATGAAGATCAATAAGCAATGATCATTGAAGATTATCGACAAAGAAAAGATTGGCCAAAATGAAAATATGCAAAGAAGCATAATTATATTTGCTTGCTAAATGAAAGGTTTTTGGACGTATAGTTCGCACACTTGAAGTTGTGAAACCCGTTAGGTACATATGGATTTTTGTGCAAAAATCAAATTAAGAATGATGAAATTGTTAGATACAAAGCACAATTGGTTGCTCAAGGTTGTTCACAAAACCTTGTATTGATTTGTGAAAAAAAAAACATATTCACTAGTATTGGATGCAACAACATTGCAATATTCAATTATCCTAGTTGCACAACAAAGTTTGCATTTACATCTAATGGATGATGTTACAACCTATTCGTACGATTCTTTTGAGAATCATATTTATATGAAAATTCCTGAAGAATTTTATTTGCCCAACAAGATAAATTCTAAAGAGGTTATTCAATAAAATTGAATATGCTCTTTTATTGATTAAAGTAATCAGGACATGTGTGGTATAACCATCTTATTGAGTACTTATTAAAAGAAGGATATAGAAAAATGATCCTATTTGTTCTTGTATTTATATGAAAAGATCCAAAAATGAATTTGCCATAATTATTGTTTATGTAGATGACATAAACATCGTTGGAACTCCTAATGAGCTCACAAAGGCAATTGATTACTCAAAGAAATAATTTGAGATGAATGATCTTTGAAGGGCAAAGTCTTATTTGAAATTAGAAATTGAGTATTTAAATAAAGGTGTTTTTATACGTTAAGAGGCTTATATAATTAAGGTGCTTAAAATGTTCTAAATGGACAAGTCATGTCCATTATGCACTCCAATAGTTGTGAGGTCGTTAGATGTTGATAAACTCTTCTTAGACCTCAATAAAATGATGAAGATCTTCTTGGTCCAAAAGCACCATATCTTAGTGTCATAGAAACACTAATGTATCTTGCTAATGATACTCTATCTAATATTGCATTTGCTATAAATTTGTTAAGAAAGATATAGTTCTTCAACTACAAGAAGAAAATAGTTTGGAGTAAAACATATACTTTGTTACTTTAAGGGTACTACAAATATGAGCTTATTCCATCCAAATGATTCAGATTTAGACCAATGGGTTATGTATATGCATATTATTTTATATATTCTCACAATGTCACAATGGTTGATCACAACAAGATGTTTGTTCACATGTGGTAGCACAATGGTTTCATGAAGGTATATGAAACAAACCATAGTAACAACATCGTCTAATCATACAAAATTACGAGGAAAGTTGTGAATATGTTTGGTTAAGGTCTATAATAACATGTGCAAGAAACTTGTGACTATCTCCGACAAAGATGGAATCAACAACCATATATGAAGACAATAATGTATTGTTCAATTGAAAGGATGATATAAATATCCAAAAATTCATTCATGTGAAAATATGGCAGGTCTATTTATGAAGTTTTTGCCAAGAAGAACTTTTGAATAAATGATTCACAAGTTCAGACTCCATCACCTTAATGATGTAAGTTTACACGAGGGGGAGAAATATAATATGTGATGAACAATATTGTACTTTTTTTCCTTCACTACGTTTTTTTTATCCCAAAGGGTTTTTTCTAGTAAGGTTTTAACGAGGCACATTCTTTTATCGATGGACATTCAAGGGGGAGTGTTATGAATTAATGATTGTCCATTGATTTGTTTACTCATATGATTGATACCTATATGACTCATTACTCTTTATGTAAATATTTGTATTAACTAAGTTGATTTGTTTCCTTTATGGATTACATGTTGTATATATAAATAGGACTCTTCCTATCAATAATAATACATAAATGAGTTGCTCCCTATTCTTTCATTCTCTATTCTCTATTGTTTCTTCTCTTCTCTTTTATCTATTATTCTCTCTATTATTCGCTTTATTTCATAACAATAATACTTTAAGTTGATTTTTTTCCCAACTCATTATTAAAGTACCTGCCTAAATCAAGCATGACAAGTGATAATGAAAGTAAATTTCAAATTATCCTAATATTTAGTAATACAAGTTTGATGTCTTTCTTTAGCTTCAACTCTTTCTAAACCCACTTAAGCAAGGGTCTTAATTCTGGTTGAACCAGAATATTCTCATTTCTTGAATTTTTTTTAATAAACTAAAAGCAATTAATAAGAATAATAAGTATCAAAATATAAGAAAAAAGTAGGGTAAAAAATGTAGGACATTTATAAACCATAATAACCAGAGAGGCGCATTGGCATCATTCCATACTTGTGCTGAATGATTTTATATTAGAAAAATAATACATTAACAAAGTCATTTTTAATAAAATTTAACAAATTACTAAATAAGGTAAAAAATATTATTTGTATTACTTCCTTTTCATTAAAAAATAAAAAAATTAATTTATTTTAATCCTATTTATAAAATATTTGTCAAATTTATTAAAAAAAAATTGTCAAAAACTCATTTTTCTACTAATATCTTAAAAATTTGATTAGACATTTGATTATGAATTGTAAAATAATTTATTAAAAGACTACACGGATAAGTGATTGTTAAATTTAGGTTAAATTATTCTTTTTGTCCCTCTATTTGTCAAGTAATATCAGTTTGGTCATCAGGTTTTTTGTTGTCTCAATTTGGTCCTCATTTTCTTAAAAATGATTCAATTTAGTCTTTACCGTTAGTTTGACCAGACGGTGTTAAAGTCAATGTACGTGTCAATTTCTGTTTTTTTTTTTAATTTTTTACACGTGTCACTTCACAATTGTCACATGTCAAAATGACTCAATTTGATACCTATATTTGTTTTTAGTTTCAATTTAGACCCATTTTTTTTTTGTAAAAATGAAGTAATATTGTCCCTCCTTAAATTGACACCCAATTTACTTTTTTATAAATCTTATGGTGATATTCTTACTAAAATTAACGTTCTTATTAAATATTTCTATACATATTTTAAATTAACTTTAAATTATATACAAAACATTAGACTTTTGTTTTTATTTTGAACTTGAAATTTAGTTTTTAAAAGTGACAAGTTATTTGATTTTTAATCTTCACTAAGTTTGTATAATATGATACACTTGATGCCTTTATATATGATGAATGTAAGACCCACTTTAATTTTGTCCTAAAATTTAAGGGTCTCTCTTAGTCAGTTGGGCCTAAGGCTGGCCCATAGGGCATCCCAAAACCCCTAAACCAGCCTAACCTTCTCATGTTCTGTCCACTTTGCAAAATTAGCCATCTTACTCCTTTTTTTCCCTCAAACAGTGCTCTGCTAGGGCTCGAAGCTCATTTATATTCAAGTCAGCTCAACCTCATTCTCTGTTCCACCTCTTGAGTATGCTCCTGAAGCTGTTGGGTTCCGTAGGTGCCTGTGCTTTCCACTAGCATCTGTCCAGGTGAGGGAAGCTAGGATTTTTCATGCTTTTATAAATAATGTGTCCTTTTTTGTTTCTGTTGGGTGCTCTTGATAATTTGTTGTGCTTTTGATGGTGTGAAAATAATCGGTGTATTATTTCTGGATGAATTTTTTGCTTTGCATGCGTGAGAGCAGGTGAGATCTGCTATGCTCGCCTAAGCGAGCTGTTTCTCGCCCAAACGGGAAGCTCTCGCCTAAGCGAGAATGGCAGTAACTCGCCCCCTTTTAGTTTCGAGTGCTCGCTTGAGCAAAGGCCTCTTTCTTGAGCGAGTTGGGCTAGCTTGAGCGAGAACTCGAAGTACTCTCTGTTTTCAATCTCGCTTAAGCGAAAGTTTTTCGCTTGAGCGAGAGACCCTGTTGCCTAAGCGAGAGCTCCTTAACTTGAGCGAGATTGACAGTTGTTAAATGCTTGTATGCTCCCATGATTGATTTGTTTACTCTTTTAAAGCATGAAATATGATGCCAACGTTTTATTCAACGTGCTTGTGTTTTCTTAAATTTTTGCTGTTTGGGATTTGGTGTTTTTACATGTTGAAACCATTAAAAAGCTGTCAGTTTAACTTAAGCGAGGGATTTTAGCTTAAGCGAGATCAGTCTCGGTTACACGAGAATTTCTAGCTTAAGCGAGATCAGTCTAGCTTAAGCGAGAATTTCTAGCTTAAGCGAGATCAGTCTAGCTTAAGCGAGAATTGCTGCAGAATTTTAATTCGTTACTTTAACTTGAACTTGTGGATTGATTCAATTACTTTTAAAAGCATGAATTGGGCGAATGGGTATGAGTAGAATGGTTTATGGTATGTGATTGATAAGTTTAACATGACCTTGGCATGTGACTAGTATGAGATGGTTGGTAATCAAAGTGGCATGGTGTCGATATGAATTACACTTCTATATTCATGAATTGGGAATGATGATTTGGAATGGATTCAACATGGAACATGTATGATGATGGATTATAAAGGTTGGCATGAGATTTATAAGCATGATAAATATTACTGTTTGTTTGAATATGTATAGTATGTGGTGAGTACATAATTCCTTGGAATCTCTAGGTGAGATTTCAGGGTCGTGCTTCAGTGGTCGGGACGTAATTCCATGACCCATGTTAGTGGGTGTCCATGGTGGTGCCCCATCTATATAATTTGGTAAGGATTCAAGGTAAGGATTGCATCCTGAGACTCTAAGGAGTCAGTTAGTCTCACTTAGAACGGACTGACTCTTGTGGTGAGAGTAGCAGGAGGCCTGAAACTCATTAAGGGCTAACCTTGTGTATGGGGGATTGATTCATTGTAACACTTGTAACACATAGCTCGGGGGTAAGCAGAAGTATTCACCACAAGTGCAAGCATCCGCTGAATCCGACCAGGTTATATGTATCCGGATGAGTCGAGTCAAGTCTTAGTGTATTGATTTGAAGGTCATAACATGCTTGGATGATGTATGCATATTGGACTATGAAAGTATATCTGATTGCATGATAAAATCTTTTTGGCTCTAGCTTACCCTTGCTTGTTTGATTGCCTTGTATGTTGTTCTTCTACCTTTGCGATGATCATCAATTTATTGATGGGAGCAGATGCGAGAGGTACTCGAGGTCAACAGGGAAGAGATGATTCCGCTGCATAGTCTACTTGGGCTGGACTTTATGTTTTATTTGGGCTTTTCTTTAGGGCTAAGACCCGTGTATTGTATTACCCCTAAGGCTTTATTTCGAATACCGGCTATCTCTTACTCCTTTTGGATTGTAGGCTTTGTAGTGAGCTTTAGTATTTTCTTTTAAGTACCTTAGATAACTGTAAGGAGTGACTTTATACTCCGCAACTTGGCTCTTTATATTATCCGGTGTAAGATTTCATTTAATTATGTTATTATTTAAATGGGATGTTACAATGAAGAAATTGTTAATTTTTGAAATTAAGTTTGGGGTTTAACTTTGTTTAATAATAAAATTAAAAAAAAAAAACTTGTTTAAAAATATTTCTACAAATATTTAATAAAAATGTCAATTTTATTAGGAATATCATCATAAGTCGTATACAAAAATTAAATTGAGTGTCAATTTAAGGAAGGACAATATTGCTTCATTTTAACAAAAAATGAGACTAAATTGAAACTAAAAACAAATATAGGGACCAAATTAAGTAATTTTGACATGTGGCACAACTGTGAAGTGACACGTGTACAAGATTAAAAAAATTAAAAAAATTTAAAAAAATAATTAAAAATAATTAAAAAAACCAGAAATTGACATGTGACTTTGACTTTAACACCGTCTGGTCAAAATTAATGGCAATGACCAAATTGAATCATTTTTAAGAAAATGAGGACCGAATTGAGACAACGAAAAATTTGAGAATCAAACTGATATTACTTCACAAATTGAGGGACGAAAAGAGTAATTTAACCTTAAATTTATGACTTTGACATTTTAATAATTGTAATATACAAGGGTTAGTTAGAATAGATGAACATATCCTCAGCAATCCTATTTTATATGATAATAACCTCTTGAAAAACCCTTCATCTAACTGCATTTGTTACAACTAGGGATGACAACGAGGCGAGGCGGGAACGAGTTTTGCTTCTCATACCCATCCCCGTAGAAAAAATTCATCCTCATCCCCGTATCCAAACCCAATGAGTATCCAACTTTTGTCTCATTTCCATCCCCATCAGGTAACGAGTATAATCTCGTACCCATACCCGTACATGTTTTCTTAATACTTCAATATTAATTTTAATTAATTTTTATAAAATAATAAAAAAATACAGTAAAACAAACATAATATTATCAAATATTCAATATTAGGAGAATGATTGTTTCTTCAATATGAAATACTTTAAAATAAATTATAATTATTTACATTTTAGATTAGAATTCTAAATAAAATTTCATAAGAACCAAAACATTTATTAAATATGCAGCCATTAATGAAACCTAGTTGACAAATTTTTAAAATATTTTAAAAAAAATATAAAAGGGAAAAAAAATTCAAATTAAAATATATTTTAAATGTTTGTTTACTTCAACTTTTTAAATTCTAATGAATTTCTTTTTTATACACTAATAAAAGTTATAATACATCACTTGATCAAAATGACGCAAAAGCACAAATAATAAACATAATAATAAAATTTTAACATAAATCTTGTATCTTTTGAACTCCAATATATGTTGGATGGTGATAAAAAAATATTTATGTCAATTACATTAAATTTTTATATTGTAGTAAAAAAAAATATTTATACAATTATAATGAAAAGATTACAGTATGATTCATAATGAGTTAAAAAATAAAAATAATTAGATAAAATATATCGAAATATGATTCTACATGATGAAAATAAACAATAAATAAAAATATTAAAAAATTAACAAATGTGTGTCTTAGATACAATTTGAGAAATCATTGAAAGAAATCGCACAAAGGAAAACAAATGTATAATTAAGGGTATGATAAGATGAAAAATACCTTAGAATGTATAATAAATAATTTTTTTTATATTAGCTATTAAATGAAAGGTTTATGCTATTAAACACTTAAATTGAGAATATTAAACATTCTCATGTGAAAGAGAAATATACAATAAATTAAAATGTTAACAAATAATAGTGGTGATGCGAATGAGTATCATGACAAACTAAATAATTAGAAGAAATAAAAAACAAAAAGTATATATATATATATATATATATATATATATATATATATATATATGGGTTACTTAATTAATTGTGAATATTTTAATAATTTAAACAGGGATAAAGATATGGTGAGGACGGGTATTATGGGGGATATGTACATCCCCATACCCAATCAAAAAAGTCGGAAATTCTCCATACCCATACTCATACCCAGTGGAGATTTCCTGTCAAAACGGGAACGGGTTCGGACAATACCCATGTGGACGAATTTATTTGCCATCTCTAATTACACATATGATAAAACATATAAATTATAATTTTTTTAAGTGAATAAAATGTTTTCAAATTACAAAATTTACCATTTTTCTAGAAGAATATCAGTAACATAATTTTTATAAAAAAATATAAAAGATATTAAAATTAAAACTTACTTACAAGTGATATACTAAAATTGGTAAATGATTAAGTTAAATTAATAATATTTATTATTTTTTAATGTAAAAATAGCAAAAATAATTTTATTTTTCTAAATAGTTAAAAAAAAACTGTTTAACTTAAACCAAGTTGATTATTATATTGTAATTATTATTCTGAGTTAATTAAAATAATTTATATTTTATAACTCTCAAATAACATATAATTATAAAAGGATACCCTTACATCTAGTCTAGAATAGAGAAAAATATTGCTAATTTATATTTATAAAGTTTGGGAATGAGACCAATAAGGTCATAGCCAATCATATAACTTTTGGGTTCATCATTCATCTCATGTGAATTCTGAACAATCTAACCTTCTTGGTGTTCAAGTTAAGGAATATAATTGCCAGTTCTCACTTTACCCCACACCTTTTGCTTCTTCTTTACCCATTCAACCATTGATGCTGCACTTTATAACTCAACAAGTTTCAACTTTCAAAGGTGTTATTCCAAACTCTGGTTTCAAAACACCACAATACAAGTGAGTTTCCTTCACATGTTAATGTTATATGCATGTTCTGGTTTAATCCATTTTCAATTCTTAATGTTAAGAGTCATTTATCATTTTGTATACAGTTCTAGTGGTATATGTTGATAATGTCCCACACCTTTTAGTTTGTGACTTTGTGGCTTGTGGTTGAAGTGAATCCCAAGGTGAGAGTAAGAACACCAGAACAAGAAGAAGAAGAATGTGTTTCTCCGGAAAACAACAGTGGATCTTGGATGCTTTCAAAGTTCATTGAGTTACTATACTTTGAAGGTAAATTCTATTTGGTTTGATGTTTATTTCTTATACCCTTGCAAATTTATTTTCTTGGATTGTCTTCAAACACGAAATTCTTGTCTCTGAGAGAAGAAGAGAAGAAGCACTCAGTTTCCAAAAGCACTAGGGTTTGTCCTCAACATGTAACAATGAGATCCACCCCTTCAACTAAAGGTTGAGATTTTCCCTGATACATCTCCTTAGCATTGTTTCTTTCTTTTCATTTCAATGATGGTTGAACTTGCACAGGAGTATTGAAGAGTGTGAAGAGAGTTGGTGAAAGTCCAAAAGAAAATGCAAGAGCTTCTTCTGTTATACGCCCACGTGCAGTCTTATCTAGTCCTGGTAAATAATTGTCCTTAGTGGGAACATGTTCATGTTATGAAAAGATAGCATAAGAACAAAAACTGTTATATGTTTTTGCTTTTTCAGAAAATGATGGATTAATAGGAAGCATGAATGACTTGAACAACAGTACAACATCACGTAGAAAGGAAGATGAGGCATTCAACAAAGGCAAGGCTCCTTTAAAACCAAAACTTCACTTTAGAAACCTTTGAAGTTGCTTGAAAGCAGTGACATCAGACAAGTTTCATTGAGTTGGCTTTTATAAATACAATTTGAAATAGGAACCCTTATAAAACTAAGATTTGGTGCATCATATATGCCAATAGAGTGTTGTGTATTTTGAAAATTCTGACAATTTTTTGTAATTTTTGTGTGAATCGACAATCTGTTAACCTGTTTAATTACGTTAGACCGGTGGCATTTTCTCTTCCTAGTATAAGCTCAAATATTCAAATTTTTTTCATAAATAATACATTTAAAAAGAAATTCTCGCATTGGATCGCGTCCCACTTGATTTCCTGACAAATTGAATTTCACCTGTGTTTTGTTGGACCGGTGGCGAAAACCTTACCAGAATTCAATTCGCGGTAAGCATATTTCTTATTTGGTCAGATTGATAGAGAGACCAGTCAAAAGGCTCTTGAGGAGTGTTTGGTGGGAGACAACTTGCGGAGCTCGACAAGGGCCATGTTTCTCTTCAACAAAAGTCTCCTCTTCGTAAAGTTTTGCATAACATCTTATATGTTACCTTGAAAAGATGAATTTGAAAAAAATATCCCACGAATTTGACTCAATTTAGAATGAAAATTTGTGTTGTTTTTTTAGAGAATTTGAAGGTGAAACCGAGTAAATTTATGAATACAATTTGTAAAAATTGGTGAGTGTTTTAATTAATATGATATATAAAAAAAGTTTTAATAATTTAATATATAAGATTACAGTTTTGATCTTATAGTAAAAATTAATATATTATTATTATTATAGTTAATATATATATATATATATTAATGTCCCATTTAATAAATACGCTTAATTAAATGAAACATTACATGAGATATAATAAAAGAGCAAAATCATATAGGTGTCACTCTTTACAATTGTCCAAAATATTCGGAGAGAAAACTAAGGCACACCATGATGCCATTAACAAAACAGAAGAACAAGAGTAAACGGTTGAAAGTTATCCAAAATACAGGCTCATAGGACAAAGACAGTATATAGGCCACAGTGCCTTAAGAGTACTCGGAGCGTGGAATCCAACCCAAGATTTTCTACGTAACGGAGTTTTCATCACCCTCATGATATCTAAGGGTTCCCACATCTGCTCACATTAATAAATTGATGATTATCACAAAAGGAGAAAACCACACATAGAACACACAAGCAAACATAAATGGTAAGCTAAAGTAAAAAGGTTTTTATCATACAATTGAACATACAATTTAAAAGTCAAGAATACATAAATCAATTATCCGGATACATATAATCAATCGGAATCATTGGATGCTTGCACTTGTGGTGGCCTCTACTGCTCTGTAGAGCCAATGCCAATGGATTTCACCCTACCACGCATAAGGTTAGCCTTCAAAAATTTAAGGCCATTATCCTTGCAAAGACTAGGGCCTCCCGTTACTCTCACCACTCGAGTTAGTACATTCTACATCAGATTAACTGACTCTTTAGAGTTTCAGGATGTAATCCTTACTTGAATCCTTACTTAATTATATACTGAGGCACCACCACGAGACCTTATTAACAGGTTCGTGGAATTACGTCCTAACCATGAGGCACAACCATGAGCTCTCACCAAGAGATTCATGGAATTACGTCCTAAACCATGAGGCACCACCATGAGATCTCACCAAGAGATTCATGGAATTACGTCCTAAACCATACCATAGTCATGTCTCACCAACCAAACATAGGATTATCATGCATACCTCTCTCATGACAATATACAACCAACCACCCAATCATACTTCATATGCATATTCATACCAAGCTCATCAATTCTAGCCCATACAAATAGATAATGCATACATATCCACATGTTTCATACTTTAATTTGGGGAAAACACTCAATCATGCAACCAATCATCAAAAACAAGGAAGAGAATAACATTAGAGCATACACCAGTCTCGCTCAAGCCACGACCATCGCTCAGGCGAAAGGGACTTTTCACTCAAGCTACAAGCTTTCGCTTAGGCAAGACTACCCTCAGAGAGCACTAGGTTTCACGAATTCTTGCTTGGGCGAGATCTCCTCGCCTGAGCGAGACTGCCCTTCACCCAAAATAGAGAATCCTTGCATGAGCTACCACTGAAGCGAACCACATTAGGTTCCCACGAGTTCTCGCTTAGGCGAGCCCCTCTTGCTTGAGCGAGATGATTCGTCACTCAAACAACAACTCTCCGCTTGAGTGAAAGCTCGAGCAGGAACCTGGGCCAGTTTTTGCTATTCTCGCCTAGGCGAGACAAGCTCGCTTGGGCGAGAATACCAGTTCTCGCCATTGTTCTCACCTACATCAGCCACACATGCAATCCCAAACAACATACAAGGTATTCCATATAACCAAAGTAGCACACCAGCCATACGAACACGATGCAAAGCCAAAAATAGACAGACATTCAGAAAATACGAGGAACCCTAGCTTCCCTTACCTGGACAGAGATTAGCGAAAGACACAGGCACTCAATAGACAAGCACAACAACTCCAGGAGTCGATTCGTGAGCTGGAAATACTGACCCAAAAAGAAAAACGAGGTTATCCAAATGAACCTCTGTTGGACAGTGAAAAATAGAACTAAAGAGGAGAAGATATGGGTTGAAGACCAACTTACGTGGGGTAGAAATGGGGTTGAGCTAGCTTGAGGAGAGCCAAAGGCCAAACCCTAGTAGAGCATTGCTGCAATTCTAAGAGAGAATAGGAACAACTCCTAGAAAGTGGGCAGAATGAGAGTGTTAGGGTTGTTTAGGGGTTTTGGGCGCCCTATGGGCCAGCCTTAGGCCCAATAGATTAGGACAAACACTTAAAACATTAGGGCATAATTTAAGTGGGCCTTACACACACACACACACACACACACACACACAACCAAATATATATATATATATATATATATATATATATATATATATATATATATAAACTAAACACATGGAATCAGTTCCATCACTGACATGAAATAAATTCTATAACGGTTGATTCCATCACTCACCGGTTTCATAATCCATTCTCTTACCCACATGAATTCTCTCACTTCCAAGGGTGTATGCTTCACAAATTCTTCATGAATGAGTGATGTAGCCTTACACTCTCGAAAGCGACATTATGGTTAAATAACAACTTATTCCCATAAATCCTCTCAACTTTGGCGAGATGGGACGAGGAAGTCATCCCTCAAATATGCTCCATCACTTGCTCGCAAATCGGTGGATACGAACACGTTCAATACTCGCAAATCCATCCCAACAAATTCATCCATACAACAAATCATCGCATGAAAACACAGTCCTATCCTTATCTCATTCTTCTTCTAACTCTTCCACGACTATTTCTCCCCCTCCCCCACCCTCCCTCTATCAATACCTCCCACTCCCTACTCCCCTTTCGTAGTTCTCACCTCCCTTAAAACATCCTTCTTCCACGGTGCCCTCTTGCTTTCTTTGTTTTCTTCCCTCTCCTCCCCTCTCATCCATCTTATCCACACACATCATCTTCTCCAAGATATGCACTACTTCCTCTCAATTTCAATCGTGTTATACTTTAGTTGTTGCTCATTGGTATAACACAAGGTTTTATGTTCCCTTCCATTAACACAATTCTAGCATATTGGATTCCCCTCATATATAAGAATCTAGATCTATCTCTAACCAATTTTGTAATGTAACCAGGTGTAGGAATGCACTTTTCTTCCTACTTTGATCAAGTTCAAAGGTCCTCAATTTATGTTCCTTATGAAGGCGACATTGTGTACTTCATGATTTTTACTTTGGTTCAAATATGCCATTGATCACAAATCCATTACTTGAAAGGGCCACGTGTACACACTAAAAGGCCAGTGTAGCTCACTACAGTAAAAAAATGGTTAACATCGTTGGATAAGGAAGACTACATTCATACATGTCGTAAGTAAGAAAGACCTAACAAAACAAAGTTTCAGATAGAGACCAAAACTAAATTTTATATATTTGGTCTCTTCAAATTTTGTATATACCTAGAAAAGAAAATTTTAACACTCCTAAAATACTTTTTAAAGATATGTTACTGATGGTTATTATCTTATGGCGTCACCTTAATTAGTGTTCTCCACATGTTATCTTATGTTAAAATTAAATGACATAGTTTTGTGGTTTGCATAAAAGGTGTATTTTAAAACAAAAAAATTAAATACATTAGAGGTTCCTAGAGAGAAACATTTGCCATCTACCACCAAAATACCTTCTTCGACTCTCATGTTTATTCAAAAATCAAAGTTGATATTTTCATGGCCTGATGCATGTGTAGTCATGGATTGAGATGCATAATTATTCTTCGTGATTATTGCCTTTCATTTTGGTCAGTTCAAGTTCGTAGTTTGTAACATCCCTAAGAAATATTACTAATTTAAATAAATAAATAAAGAAAATAAAATAAAACGTCATGATACTTCATTGTTTTATTATAAACTTTTGAACCTCTATGTATAATTGGCTTCCGCAGTCCGCCCAGGTGAAGTAATAATGCAGCTCTTTACCAATTTCAAATCTTCTCCATCTCTAGTTGACATTTAACTAACTCAATCCTCATTTTCTATTAGGTGTTATTGTTGCTAGGCACGGGATCGGAGATGAAAGTGAAGATCTTGCGTATCCTTTTCAAAATTCCGTTTTACGTCGTTTCTCCTTTTATTATTTGATTGATGTTTGTATCTTTGTTTTGGAACAATATACTTTTCATATTTTCATTGCAGAAAATAAATTAAATAAAAGAAATGGTGTTTTTCTTGACTAAGGTCTCTGATTGGGTACTCCTGATTTTCTGAAAAGAGTAAGTTCTGTTTTCTATCTTCAACATAACTTACATGCAACTATGGATTTGTTTTACTTAGTTTATCTGTCAAATAATTCATGGCTGATGCTTTCTAGTATGTGTATATTACCATGTTTGATTAGT
>Ga0214544_1005490_pt1 | contig 24507 bp, 21 predicted proteins | sample CNSS3metaG_FD_160074 | JGI IMG/M metagenome (GOLD analysis project Ga0214544, IMG submission 160074) | Root nodule microbial communities from cowpea collected in UCLA plant growth center, Los Angeles, California, USA - CNSS3 | ecosystem: Host-associated > Plants > Roots > Nodule | place: USA... | reverse complement strand
TCTAAGTTTTGGCGCACGTTTTCATGAAATTAAATATTCCCGCGTTGGGATTTTTATCGAGACGACTACTAATGTAATTATTTTCTTTTATTATTTATTTTAAGTAATATTCCCTTGGGATGTTACAGTATTCACATATGATTTTTCTGTTTTTGGCTTATCATTTGATAATTTTCTTGAAAACCTCAACATTGTGATGAAAATATGCATGGAAAAAAAATTTGGTCCTAAACCGGGAGAAATGTCATTTTGTGGTAAAAGAAGGAAATGTCCTTGGTCACAAGATTTCAAAAAAAAAGGAATAAAGGTTGATCCAACCAAAGTGGAGCTAATAGCAAAACTTCCACCACCTACCAATGTAAATGGAATTAAAAGCTTCTTAGGCCATGTTGGATTCTATAAAAGGTTTATCAAGGATACCACTAAGCAACTTATTGATCAAGGAAAACAAATTTGTTTTAGATAAGGACTGTAGATAAGCTTTTACTGCATTAAAATAGTAGATGAGCTCAACACCAGTAATCATTATGCAAATTTAGAGCCTCTACTTAGAGATGATGTGTGATGTCAGTGATTATGTTGTAGGAGTTGCTTTGGGATAGAGGAAAAATAAGCAATTCCATGTAATTCATTATTTTGGAAAAATGCTCAATGAAGCACAAGTTAATTATGCCACGATTGAGAAAGAACTTTTAGCTCATTGACTCAACTATCACAATGTTCACTAGTCATATTGCAATTAAATACTTGTTGACTAAGCCAAATTCAAAGCCTAGGATGATCAGATGGACATTATAATTACAAGAATTTTGCTTGGTGATCAAAGACTAGAAAGGAAGTGAAAATCTGGTAGTTGATCACCTATCTAGGCTTACCAATTCTGATATTACAAGGAAGGAAAAAGAGATTGTAGACAATTTCCCTTCTGAGAAATTGTTATCTATAAAAGAAAGGCCTTGATTTATTGATCTGGCGAATTTTAAAGCAGTTGGTGTGATTTCGTAAGAGTATAATTAGCATTAACAACTCTAGTAGATAATTGTCCATTATGGTTGTTCATGTAAATCAACAATTGACATGGAATATCCAACACCCTTTATGTTGTACCTAATTAAATCTAATATGTAACACCCCAATTTTCATCTTCCTAAAGCTTAGAACTAACACAAATATCCTTATTCAATTTCATAATAAAAATAAACTTTATCACTACTTTATTTGAACCTCAATGAAAATCATTATTTTGCAACCAAAACTTTAATGAAAATGAAAAGTAAATGTAGAACATAAGATATAAGAATGTTCAAAAATCTCATGATCTTGACCTTTCTCTCTTTAATGTTGTGCATCTTTCTCAACTCATGTACTATCATCTGCTCCCAAGATAAATCATAATCATCATAGTCAAACAAAAATAAACACAAACAAAAGGATAAGCTAACATCACCAAGCAAAAACCTCACTTTTAAAAACAAACTCATTTAACGTATAAAAACCAAGATATCTAGAAAATAAATATATAACTTTCCAAAACTCATTTTCTTCGCTAAAAGTAAAATACATGGAGCTCACCAAGTTAGGCTCCAAATAATCTTAGAACTATTAGAACTATCTTATAGTTAGAAGATCTTTTTTTCTATTTTTTTATTTTTTATTACACCAGTTTACTGCTTATTCTGTTTTTCCTTTTTCCTATATAAGGCTTCATGGCATTTATTGTAAACACGTTTTTCTAATATCATATAATAAGATATTTTCTTTCAGCTATCTATCTTGTTATTCCTTCTCATGTTGCATTTTTGCCTTCTCTTTTCTTTGCAGATTTGTGTGCCATTGTAGTGTGCTCATACCATGGAAAGTTATCATCCTTAACATGGTATCATAGCTCTTCAACTGAAGAGCTCTACTGCCCTAGTTCCACTTGGATTCTTCCTTTATCTGTATTCTTTCTTTTCGCCCTTCCTTTAAAGAAGAGAAATCTGACAAGGCATCTTTGTCTAGTGAAAGTTACTTGTACTTACATCATGGAGAGAGTCCAACAGTCTCTCTTGTTTCGCCTATTTTAAATTCCAAAGATTCCATACATGGTGCCTGAACGAGATGCAACAACATGGGGTTACCTTGGATTGTGCATTATGTGTCACCAGAGATCAGACAAAGCATATTATGGATGGAAAGTGCGAAAGATTTATGGAAAGATTTAAAGACTTGATTCTTTCAAGGGGATTTATTGCGCATTTCCGATCTCTAGATGGATGTGGCCTAGTTAAAGCAAGGAAACCATTTTCTAAGTGAATACTTTATAAAGCTTAGAATTATTTGGGATGAGATCAAAAATTTCCACCTAAGATCCTGTCTGCAATTGTAAAGATTCTTGCAAGGTTTTTGATTCAATTGCGCAAAGGAAATCTGAAGATAAGGCAATGCAATTTCTAAGGGGTTTGAATGAACAATATGGTAACATCAAATCCCACATCTTATTAATGGATCCTTTACCTCTTATTTCGAAAATCTTCTCATATGTGTTACAAAAAGAAAGGAAATTGGTGGGTATCAATAATGTGATTATCAATTTGGAGAATAAAGTCGTTGCTACGGCTAAAGGCTTGACTTGCATGTTCTACGGAAAGAATGGGCACATTGAATCTGCATGTTACAGGAAAAATGGATTCCCAAATGGCAAAGGACAGAGACGTGTCTGCACCTATTGTGGCAGGAGTGGCCACATAATTGATATTTGTTAAAGAAAACATGGGTTCCCACCTAGTCATAAAGCTCTAAATTCCAAAGCAAAGATTGTTGATGGCAAGAATGATGGTGATGAACAAGAGGTCAAACTCACTCAGCAACAATATCAAGCTCTAATGGCCCTCCTTAAGCCTGGAAATGAACCTGAAACAACACAAAAAGCCGGCCATATAAGCAGTATTTCAACTAGCACTCTTGATTCAGGTAATATTCATTCTTGCTACAATTCTTTGAGTGGTAGAGAAAAATGAATTATGGACTCTGGAGCCACTGATCATGTCACTATGAACATTAAGAATTTTATTTCATATCACAGGATAAATGATATTAAGGTCAACTTACCTAATGGAATTTGCGTAATTGCTACTCATAAGGGAGATGTTAAAATGAACAATGGAATCGTTCTGCATTAAGTTCTGTTTGTACCTGATTTTCATTTTAATTTGATATTCATATCAAGGTTAATTATTGATTCCTTAATTTTGGGTGTTTTATTTAGGATCAAGAAAGCAAAAAGATGATTGGTTCAGTTAAGTTTCAAGAAAGGCTATACATCCTGAATGACATCAATAAATCTGATAAGTCTGTGAATTCTGTTACTGGTAGTGTTTGGCACAAGAGACTTGGCCACTTGTCTGATAAAATTTTTCGTATGTTATAGAATAAACATGAGTACAAAGAATTTGAATATGAACATTGTGATGTTTGTCATTTGGCAAAGCAAAGAAATCTTCCTTTCTCTAATAGTGATTCTCGTACTGATAAATGTTTTAACCTTGTTCATATGGATATTTGGGGGCCTTCACCCAACCCGTCTTTACATGGCCATCGTTATTTCTTGACTATTATAGATGATTTTAGCAAATTTTGTTGGGTTTATCTTATGCATAATAAATCTGAAACTCGAATGCATGTCAACAACTTTGTTAACCTTGTTGAAAATCAATTTGAGACCAAGATAAAGATAATTAGGAGTGACAATGAGAATGTGTTTAAAATGGTTGATCTTTCAATTCTAGAGGTATCATACATCAAACTAGTTGTGTGGAAACACCAAAACAAAATGGGATAGCTGAGAGAAAGCACCAACATTTGTTAAACATCACTAGATCCTTGATTTTTCAATCCAAAATCTCTATTTGCTTTTGGTCATATGCCATTAGTCATGTTGCTCTCTTAATCAATATATCACCATTCCTTTTCTGAAAAATTGTAGCCCTTATGAGAAATTATATGATAAATGTTATGATTTCAAAGATCTTAGAGTGTTTGGATGTTTATGTTATGCTCAAACCATTTCTTCCAAACACACCAAATTTCACACACGTGCCAGGTCTAGTATTTTTGGATTCCCTTCTAACATAAAAGGTTATGTAGTGTTTGATTTAAAGAATCATGATGTTAAAGTGTCTCAAAATATTTCCTTTTATATATCTTCCCTAACTATTATAATATTGATGAAGTCAATAATAAAAATGGTATATGTTTGCTTGTGAATAATCAATCTTATGAATTTGATTTTGATTGCATTCAGAATGATGATGCTTCTGTTAAAGAAACTGATAATGTTAATGTTGTTGATTCTGATGATGTTTCTAATGATCACTTAAAAAATGATGAACATGTTATTCAAAGAAGATCCAGTAGAATAAAAAAATATACCTACCTATTTGAAAGATTACCAAACTAAATTGGCTTCAATCAATAACACAAAATATCTCATTCAGTCATATATCTCTATGTCCAGGTTATCTACTCATTTTCAATAGGTTATTCATAATATTGACAGCAACAATGAACCAAAGTCTTTCAAAGAAGCTAATCAAGACCCAAACCGAAAAGATGCTATGAATACAAAGTTATCTGTGCTGGAACAGAACAACACTTGAACCATTGTTGATCTCCTTGCCAACTGCTCCACCATAGGATGCAAATGGGTTGACAAATTGAAACACAAAGCTGACGGGTCTATTGAAAGATACAAGGCACATTTAATCGCAAAGGGTTTCACGCAACTTGAAGGGATGGATTTTCATGATACACACACACTTGTGGCAAAACTCACCACTGTCCGATTTGTGCTTGTTGTGGCAGCTGCTAAAGGATGGAGATTGGCTCAATTAGATGTCAGCAACACCTTTTTGCATGGAGAGTTGGAGGAAACTATATACATGGATCTTCCACCTGGTATGACTGGCACAAAACCTGGATAAGTATGTTATCTACACAAATATCTTTATGGGCTTCGTCAAGCTAATTGTCAATGGTATTCGCAACTATCTCCTTTTCTTCTTACTCATGGTTTCAAACAATCATCTGCTAACTGCTCCTTATTCATACATCATACTCATGATCATGTTATTGTTATCCTTATATATGTTGCCAACATAATAGTGACTGGTGATGATCCTAAAAATATTAATAATACCACTCTATTACTGGATCAAAAGTTTAAACTGAAAAATCTGGATGAATTGACTTATTTTTTGGGCTTTGAAATAGCACGCAACAGTACATGCATGAACCTGTCACGAAGAAAATACACTTTTGACTTACTTACTGAAACTGACATGTTAAATTCTTCACCTGTTAGCACTCCTATGAACTTTTCCACTAAGTTTCGTGCAGATAAAGACCCTCTTGATGATCCCGTAGCATATCATAGATTAATTGCAAGCTCATTTACCTTACTAATATTAGGCCAAACATTACATATGTTGTAAATCACCTTAGCCAATATGTTTCATCACCTACCAAAGATCATCATCAAGTTGCCTTTAGGATTCTTCGATATCCCAAGGGTATAGTTGGACAAGGAATTCTCATTGACTCCAAGAATGATCTTCAATTAAAAGCCTACAACGATTATAATTGGGCTAGATGCATTGATTCAAGAGATCTATCACTGGGTATATTATTTATCTTGGCAACACTCTCATCACATGGAAATCTAAAAAGTAGACTACCATCTCCCAAAGTTCATGAGAAGCTGAATATCAAGCACTTGCACACAGTTTGCGAGATACAATGGATCAACCATCTTATGCAGGATTTCAATATCATCATGCCTCAACCAGTTGTCATTTACTGTGATAACAACTTTGCCATAAAGATCGCCAATAATCTAGTTTTCCATGAGCACACTAAGCGCATAAAGTTGGACTACCACACCATACAAGAGAAGATCCAGCAGGAATTGGTCAAACTCCTTCCTATCAAAACCAATCATTAACTCGCAGACATTTTGACAAAAGCTTTACTACTAGCCATATTCACTCATCTTAATTCCAAGCTTGGTAGTCACAACATATTTTGCATGTTTTATGGGGGGGGGTCTTAGAACTATTAGAACTATCTTATAGTTAGATGATCTCTTTTTTTGTTTTTCTATTATAGCAGTTTACTACTTATTATGTTTTTTTTTCCTTTTTCCTATATAAGGCTTCATGCCATTTGTTGTAAACACGTTTTTCTGATATCATCTAATAAGATCTTTTCTTTCAGCTATCTATCTTGTTATTCCTTCTTGTGTTACATATTTTCCCTTCTCTTTTCTTTGTAGATCTGTGTGCCATCGCAATGTGCTCATACCATGGAAAGTTATCATCCTTAACACAGAAAGAGAAGTAAGTCACAAATGTACAAACTTAAAAAACTTGTCTTTCCTAGACATAGTCTTTCCTATAACACTTTCACACATCTCAATAGTTACCCGAAATGAAAACCAACTACCAACAATTTTTAAAACACATCAAATATATAACATTCGTGCTACACACTCACACCAAACAAAACACTAAGATATAGAGTTCCATGCTCGAAGGGATTCAATCATTCTTTAAGGTAACCACTCTAAGAATCCTTACAAACACAACAAATCCTTGGTTCATAGAGTTCTCTACCCAGAGGCATTCGTCCTCTAACCTTGACACTCAAGAACTAAGTATTAAACATCGGTCAATAGAGTCTTTGTCTAGAGAGATTCGTCTTTTGACTTTGACACTCCAAAGACCCTCCACAAATAAGCACACCCAACACCATTCATAGAGTTCTTTGTTTAGTGACATCCATCATCTAACTTTGACACTCTAAAAATCGTTTACTCTGTCGAGCTACCTTCCAAGATGGATCCTCTCAAGGTCGCCCACTCAAGGAGCTTGCTTTTAAAAGAGCCCAAACAACATTCATAAAAATCCAAAGACTATCATATTCATGAATCTTAACCAGAGTCCACATATATAACACATTGTTCATATAATCATACTTTGTAACATATCGGTCGGATATTGCGGATTTAAAGAATAAAATAAAGAAAATATGAATAAAACTTCATTTATTATAATTTCATTTCCCAAAGACGCGGGAAATTTAAAACTTTATTACATCAACAATTATTTATATATTCGCCAAAATATAAAATCGTATGCAAAAGCCAAATTCGATAACATCAGTGATTACAAAGTGTTTAAAACCTATAAATTAATAAAACTATGTAGAAAATCCCTATGATAGCTCATGCTCCAGCTTTATGCATCACTAGATCCACCTGCAACATCATTTGTTCTCGTGTACCGCGTACACAATCATCGTCAAACACAAGTAGATAGAGTGATCTAACAATATATAAAACATATATATAAATCAAATATATAATCACACTCACACCAAAGGAATTCTATCCTCTTATTCCATACCACATGGCCACCACCATGTTCCCATATTCTACGTCTTTAGATGAATATCTCAATATGTCTTGCTGCCACACCTACAAGCTACAACTTGTAGAACACGTGCGGGAAACCTGCTACAAACCACACTCCATAACGCCAAGTGGAGTTCTCAATACGAACTTATTTCGTAACATCCCAAGACTAACAAACTCGTCAGCCAAATATTGAGAGGGCAATCTATCTGGATCCATCCGTACAAGCCACAACTCGCACACTCGCACCGGCAACACTCGCTAACCCGAGCCACAACTCAAGAGTTCTTGTGTTCATCCGCCTTCCTTATCCACAACTCAAAAGATGTTATTCCGAGCCACAACTCAAGGGATACGTTCTGAGCCATAACTCAAGGAACATCTAGCAAACCGACCTTTAAGGTATCACCAAAGCATTGTAGATCACACATATCCAAAGCATCCCAAGGTTCTGCCACTGTGTTATCGCCTGGCGTTGATCTATAGCCACCAAGCGAAACCCACTTCCAGACCTCCTGGTGGGGGACACGTGCCGCTAGGCGCCAAGCACCTCTGATGCCTCTAACTTGCAAGTATCACCTGGTGGGACCACCTTCACCGCCAGGCGCCATACGACCCAGTGTTTCTCTAGACTGATAATTATCGCCTGGCGGTGGTACGACCATTACCGCCAAGCGCCACACCACTACTCTCGCAGTACTGGTTTCTGGCATGAGAACACAAGTGGTAATCTTAATTTAGGCATTAAAACCCATAGTGATCTTCACTAACTCAATTATATCAGTTCTCACATGTTTAGCTGATTACTAAAGTCTTTACTTCTGTTTAGATTTATCAACCCAAATGTACCAATACTTAGGATTGTGTAAAGTCAACTTTGCTTAACCACAGAATACCATAATCAACTCCTACTATGTGTATTCAAAACAATACACATTAAAATAACACAAAATTTGGCATACTTAGGAATCCAACCCAAGCCCTCTCAACAAGCCTAAGTACTCTTAACCACTTATGCTAGTACTTTTTCACATCACAACAATTAACATTTAATGTCATAAGACTCCCACTACCCACATTTATTAATTAATTTTTTTATTTAATTAATTAAATTTCGCGGGTCTTACATACTTCACATGCACTATCACATATACATTGGCAAATATGAACAGAATAACATACAACAACCACCATTAACACAACTAACTATTTATACTCAAGCACAAGCAAGAAATCAAGAAAAGAAACCAATAGTGTTAGATCCCCTTACAACCTAAGTTTTTGACAAAAGCACAACCCATATCTACCATATATTTATCAAGAAAAAACCCAAACTTTTGTTTTTACACTTCAATAGAAAAAAAAAACATTCTCAACATCATATGAACACCTAAACAAAATACATGTCAAGTTTCCTTACAACCATTGTTTAACAAGTAAAATTCCAATTTTATTGTAATAACTTAAAAATCAAAACATTGAACACCTTTGCCACTAAGAACTCATATTTATCATCAAATAACAACAATACAACACAACTAAAAAGAAATCATAATATTATAATATTGTTAGCTTTCCTCACGTGAATATTCAAATTTTTAAACTAAAATCTTTTAACCTTCAATTGGATCTATAGGCCTCTTCTACTTGTTTTTCTTCAAACTCGCTTCACTTCGTAACAATGCATTGACAAAATAAAAATGTATATTACTTTCTCTAGTTTACCTTATTTGACAGTGGGATGTTAACCAACTCGTTTTCTATATTGTTATGACGAGATTGGGAGAATATTCAATATTTTCTCCAAGATTTCAAGATTCATATTCTTTCTCAAATCTTTCATGTTTAGGTGTGAAGGACAACAATGTTTGTTAGAATTCATGACCCATCATGGTTGAAGCCTGCAAAGCGATGAAACAACACAAAGAATAGAAAGCATGAAGCACAAGACAAGGAGGAGAACGAAAGAAGAAAGGTCTTATTGATGGAAAATCTCAATGAAGAGTTTATTACAATTATGTTGTAGCGAGAGGGGTTGGCCTCCTTATATACAGAGAAAAGGAAAACAGAGGAAAAGAGAAAAAGCTAGACGAAGGAGGGAACCCGAGATCAAGTGCCTGGCTTCAGGTGGATATAGGCCTGGCGAGACCTGATATGGGTTCTAAGACCGCCCCTCCCCCAACCGTAAGTTGGCAGTATACATTATGGATGCCAAGCTTGGAACTGAGTTGGGAAAAGATGCCAGGAGGGAGATCCTTTGTTAGAATATCTGCAAGTTGTTGATTTATCTTGACAGGAAGAAGTTTAACCAGACCTTGCTAAATCTTTTCCCTTATAGTGTAACAATCTATTTCTACATGTTTCGTTCGCTCATGAATTTTTTGGCAATCTTTATGGCGGAAGCATTGTCACAGTAAATGGTGGAAGATTATGTCATGGGGAGTCCGATGTCATGCATAAGATGAGATAACCACTATATCTCACAAACAGTATGTGTTAAAGCCCTATATTCAGCTTCAGTAGAGCTTTTGGAAATGGTGGTCTACTTCTTTGATTTCCAGGAAATGATGGTGTTTTCAAGATAGACGACATACCAGTTACAGATCTACGAGTGTTAGTGTATCCTATCCAGTTAGAGTCGTTGTAAGCTTTAAGATGAATCTCACGTGTTGCATTAAAGAGAATGCCTTGTCTGACAGTTCCTTTTAAATAACGAAGCACTCTGAAGGCAACTTGTTGATGATCCTTTGTGGGTGCAGAGACATACTGGCTGAGTTGGTTAACAACGTAGGTAATGTCCGGTCTGGTGTTCATCAAATAGATCAACTTACCAATGAGTTTGCGATATGTGGTGGGGTCTGGTAGAGAATCACAATGTAAATTCATAGGTATGCTTACAGGAGAAGAATTCAACATACCAGTTTCACTAAGTAAATGAATAGTGTATTTACGTTGTGAAAGGTTAATGCCCTAATGACTTCTAGCGATTTCAAAACCTAAAAAATAGGTTAGATCTCCTAGGTTATTAAGCTTAAAATTTTGGTCAAGCAAAGAGGTTATATGTTTGATTGCTTCATGGTCGTTTCCAGTGACAATAATGTCATCAACATAAACAAGGATAATGGTGATTTTATTTTGAATGTGTTTTTTGAACAGAGAATGATCAACAGAGGATTGATTAAAACTTTGGCTAAGAAGAAAATTGGATAATTGAGCATACCACTAACGATTGGCCTGTCACAAGCCACACAAGGATTTATGTAATAGGCATACCTATCCTGGACTTTATTGTTTCATACCCGGAGGGAGATCCATGTAGATAGTCTTATCCAATTTTCCATGAAGAAATGCGTTAACTTCCAATTTTTTATGGCAGCTGCAACAAGAATGCTACAAACAGTGGTGAGCTTTGCAACAAATTTGAAAGTAAAGTGAAAGTCCATGCCCTCGAGTTGTGTGAATCCTTTAGCCACTAAGCGAGCTTTGTATCTTTCTATAGATCCGCCAGCCTTGTGTTTGAGCTTGTAGACCCACTTGCATCCTATGGTGGTGCAATTAGGAGGAAGATTCATGACAATCCAAGTTTTATGTTGTTCAAGTGCAATTAGCTCCACATCCATGGCTGTCTTCCAATTAAAATTTTTAACATCTTCATCAAAGGATTTTGGCTTATTATGGTTGTCAATATTGAGTATAACTTGCTGAAAATGAGTGGATAATCTAGACAAAGAAATGTATGAATGAATAGGATATTTTGTTTTAGTTTTAACACATGCCAGATTAGTTTAATAATCGTTTAGGTATGTAGAAGAACTTCTAATTCTGTTGGATCTTCTTAAATCAGAAATTTCATAATTATTACTTTGAGTAACAGGAATAATGTTATTAGAATTGTTGATATTACCACTAGGGTAACTGTCATTTTGATCATTAAAGACAAAATTATATGATTGGCTAATAGGTAGGCAAACATCACCTCTATTAATATTTTCATTAGTGTTATAACAGCTAGGAAAAATATCCTCATGAAACAAGACATTACGAGAAATCTTAATATCATGGCTCTTTAAATCATATACGATATACCCTTTTGTATGAGAAGGAAATCCTAGAAAAATACTAGGTCTAGCACATGGCTCGAACTAGGATTGCTTGGCAGTCATGGTCTGCATATAGCACAAGCAGCTAAACACCTTGAGGTTTTGGTAATTATAAAAATTTTCATGAAGTTTCTCATGAGGAGTACAGTTCTTAAGGAAAGGAGTGGGAGTTATATATATCAAGAAAGCAACATGTATGAGAGCATAAGACCAAAAACAAGTAGATATCTTAGATTGGAAAATCAAAGCTCTAGTAACATTCAACAAATGTTGGTGTTTTCTTTCAGCTATCCTGTTTTGTTCGGGAGTCTCTACACAAGTAGTTTGATGAATAATGCCTTTGGAATAAAAAAGATCATGCATCTTGAACTCATTACCATTATCACTTCTAACAATTTTTACTTTGGTTTCAAATTGATTCTCAACAAGATTAATGAAATTAGTGAGGTGTGTCCTTGTCTCAGATTTATTATGAATAAGGTAAACCCAAGAGAATCTACTAAAATCATCTATGATGGTAAGAAAATAATGATGGCCATGCAAAGAAGGAGTAGGGTAAGGACCCCAAATATCAACATGAATTAGACTAAAACATCTATCAACACGAGAATCACTATTTGAAAAAGAAACTTTCCTTTGCTTTGCCATGTGACAAACGCCACAATGTTCATTTACAAATTATGGTGTACTGAAAATAATAAAAATAAAAGGTTTATTATTAGTAGAGATGTTACTTTTAATGAGTCTGCTATGTTTGGCCAAAAATAGGAGGTTGAAAATATTGCAGGTAATAAGGGAGTTCATCAAAAGGTCGAGCTTGAGGTTGAAGATTCAAATAAAGAAAATTTGGATATGATAGATCAATCTAGTATTGTCCAAGAAGAACCTCAAAGTATAGCAACAAGGAGAACAAAAAGGGAAATCAAAAAACCTGCAAGGTATGCAGATGTTACATGTGTTGTTGATACTAATTCTGTTTTGTATGCCTTGGCAGTTGGTGAAAATCTCTATTATGATGAGCCTAAATCCTATAAGAATGCAATCCAGAGCAAAGAAGCGTCAAAATGGTTAATTACCATGAATGAGGAGATGCAATCACTTAAGAAAAATCAGACCCGGGAGTTAGTACCATTACCTAAAGGTGTAAAGTCAGTAGGATGCAAATGGGTGTTCAAGAAGAAAGAAGGGAATCTTGATGTTGAACCATATAGATTCAAGGCAAGACTTGTGGAAAAAAATTTTCACAAAAAGAGGGAATTGACTACCATGAAGTGTTTTCACCTGTGGTAAAACATAAGACTATTCGAGTTTTGTTGGCCATGGTGAGCGCTTTGGATATGGAGTTAGAGCAACTTGATGTGAAAACTGCATTCTTGCATGGGAATTCAGATGAGCAAATTTATATGTTGCAGCTAGATGGATTCCTTGAGGTTGGAAAAGAGAACCATGTGTGTTTGCTGAAAAAGTCCTTGTATGGTTTAAAACAGAGCCCGAGGAAGTGGTACAAGATGTTTGATGCTTTTATGGTTTCCTATAATTTTGTTCGAAATGAGTTTGATAATTGTGTTTATATTAGGAATTTGCAAGATGGTTCCTATATATATTTGTTACTATATGTGGATGACATGTTAATTGCAACTAAGAGCAAGACTGATATTAATGCTCTTAAAGCTATGTTAAGTAGTGAGTTTGAGATGAAGGATTTGGGTGTAACCAAGAAGATTTTAGGAATGGAGATTTGGAGAGACAGGAATGCAGGTCTACTTTATGTATCTCAGAAGAAATACATTGAAAAGTTGTTGCAGTCTTTTCAAATGGAGAATTCTAAGCTTGTTAGTACTCCTTTGGCAGCACATTTTAAACTTGATGCTAGCACTCTTCCTAGTACTGATGAAGAGAAGGATGATATGAATAAGGTTCCTTACTTGAGTGTTGTTGGGAGCTTGATGTATGCCATGGTTTGTACAAGACCAGATTTGGCTCATGATGTGAGTGTGTTTAGTAAATTTATAGGTAATCCTAGGAAAGATCACTAGGAGGTTGTGAAGTGGATTATGCGATATTTAAAAGGTACTATATATGCTTGGTTTATGGTTCCAATGATATTGAGTGTGGTCTTATTGGTTATGCAGATTCTGATTATGGTGGACATATTGTGAAAAGAATATCTTTGACATGTTATATCTTTACTCTTTATGGTTGTGTTATTAGTTGGAAAGCAACACTTAAGCCTGCTGTTGCTTTGTCTACCACTGAAGCGGAATACATGTCTTTGACAGAAGGAGTCAAAGAAGGTATATGGTTGCAATGTCTTATTGATAGCTTGGGTTTGCATGTGCAAAGGCGTATACTTTATATTGATAGTCAAAGTGCATTGTGCTTGGCTAAAAATCTAGTTTATCACGAAAGATCAAAGTATATTGATGTCAGGTTGAATTTCATACCCAATCTAATTGAAAACAAATCGTTCTCCATAGAGAAGATGTCCACCGTAGACAATCCCGCAGATATGTTGACTAAGCCTTTGTCTTTTGCCAAGTTTAAGCATAGCTTGGACTTGGTGAATGTTCGTATAGCTTGAGACCTTTTGGGGTGAAGAGGCAGGAGAGTTGTTCTTGGTTACTGGTGACTTGGGAAAATTCAAGTCAAGGTGGAGAATTGTTAAGATGCCTTGAATGTTACGTTGTCCCTTTATCTCCCTTACTTCATATATTTATGATATAGTTATGGGTTGTAATGAGGTTTAAAAGGGTTGTTACTTTTTAACCTTTTATAAGGCTAAAAGGCATCTGTATCATATATCTCTATTATTATTCAAAAATAAGAAACTCTTGAACTGCCCCGTGGACGTAGGTCACAATGACTGAACCACGTAAATTTGTGTGTCTTCTTTTTCTCTTAATCTATTTCTTTTAATCTTTTCATAACAACTATATTGATCATTTAAACCTCTCAAGAACCTCATGGCATGGTCCTCTAGTTTTCTTTGTGCCACCAATTCTGAAACCTTCTTGCAGCTATATGTTGGGTCAAGACTAAAATTCTCAATTTCATCCCAAATTACTCTTAACTTGGTAAAGTACTCACTAACATTTTGGTTTCCTTGTTTCAATTGAGCAACATCAAATTGCAAATCAAAAATACGTAAAAGATCACCTTGAAAGAATCTGGCCTTGTTTGTGGTGAGATGGAATGAACCAACCAAGACACAACCATGTTGTTACATCTTGTCTGTGCGTCATGTAGAGGATCATCGTTCTCTGGTGCAGTGACAGATCCATTTACGAACTACAACTTATTTTTCGCACTTAAGGCCGTAAGCATAGATTTGTTCCAAGAGTGATAATTGTTTGAATCAAAAATTGGAGACATGAGAGAAACTGCTGGATTTTATCCAGGAAGTAAGTACAACTAACTATCACTTGTTAAAGGTGTTTTTTCTTCCTTAACCATGATGAAAGAAAACGAAAGACCCAAAAGAAAGGGAAAGAAAACACAAAGATATATCAAGAAAAAGATCAAGAATAAGAGTGAACCAGGCGCAACAAAGCTCTTCAATTGAAGAGCTCTGATACCATGTTAGAATTCATGACCCATCATGGTTGAAGCCTGCAAAGAGATGAAACAACACAAAGAATAGAAAGCACGAAGCACAAGGCAAGGAGGAGAATGAAAGAAGGAGGCTCTTATTGATGGAAAATCTCAGTGAAAAGTTTATTACAATTGTGTTACAGCGAGAGGGGTAGGCCTTCTTATATACAGAAAAAAGGAAAAGAGAGGAAAAGAGAAAAAGCCAGACGAAGGAGGGAACCCGAGATCAAGTGTCTGGCTTCAAGTGGACATGGGCCTGACGAGACCTGGTATGGGTTCTAAGAATGTTTGTCATGAGAGTGTCCAGATTCTATATTGAAATATCATATCCCTCTCTTCGAGTATAATTTCCATTCCACCATGGAAACATAACCTTTTCTACAAACCTTGTCTAGAAGGGGCATTACTCCTTCACTCACACAACTACGAAAACTGTTAAATAATATATAAGTGAAGTCTTTACATAAAAATCTATAAGTAAAACATATTCTTCTTATAACAGACTATTATGAATTTAAATTTAAGACTCCTAAATGATTAGGATAACTTCTTTTAGTTATAATTTGGAATATGAGAATGTCATTGTGGAAATCAAACTCCAATCCTAAAACATAAAAGAACACTCGTATATAAGTTTGGTTTCATATTTTAAATCTCCGACAAGAATATTGCATGCTAAGAATTAATATTTGTTGTAATCAATTAAATGTCAAGATAATCAATTAGGCAGTAATTTCTAAACTTTTAGAAGACCTATTTTAAGCTTACTTGATCAATTATTTTAAATGTAATCAATTACAACTTCAATTTCTTGTGTATAATGGAAATTTGTTATTTGAAACACTAGATTTCACAAATTTCATAACAAATTACAAATGGGGAAATAAGATACAAAGATCAAATGTCCAATAATCCATTTTTGAATCCTAATTAATTAAATAGTAAAAATGAATTAAGTCAAAAGTGATATTCTTTATTATAGTATTATAATAGATTGCAATTGAGATAATCAATTATATAAAATTATATAAGGTATAATGAACTAAGTGAGAATCCATGTGGTCTTATACATATAGAATAATCGATCAAGTAAGCTTAAAGAAGATTTGGAAAATTTGTAACAAATCACATAATCAGTGTAACTAATTACGATTTTTATAAAAAAGAAAGTTCTTACACATAGAAAATGACTTTTACATAATTTGTAATACAACCTAAATACTAAAAGATATGACAGAGATTTCAAAATGCTAAAAAGACCGAAATAATTTAAGTTTAAGTTTACATGAAAGAATGTTGAGCTAGAATTTTTTATGATTAAAAACAAGTTTTTTCAACAATAACTTCATTTCTCTAATCAATGAAGGATCTAATATGAGGTCCAAGCTTCTTCAGGTTTTGTCTTTGACGTTTTCTTATAATTTTGTTAAAAGAATCAGTTGGTTCTTGTGTTTCCCTCCTCTTCTTGCATCCAAATTTCTCTGATAGCGTTTGAGTGTCATTTGATATCGAGTTTATCAAAATGTATATGTAATACAATCTTGTAATTTGTTGAATCCGCCGATCGATAGTTGATTGTAAAAGACTTAACCTAATTTCAAGATGAAAGTGAACAACTATAAAATATTTATGTAATATTTTTTCCCACTTCATTTACAATTTCTGTAAACCTTTATCTCTTGAAGTTTCTTTATAGAGATACTTCCGTAATTCGGTACAGATTAGTGAATCAATTAATTTGAAGAAAACGAGAATGTTCTGTCAAGTTTTCAAATATAAAACCTTGGGACAAAAAGGTTTTTAAAATTTGAATTACCACATGCTTTTATTGGGTTAAATAGAGAAAACAGATGACTATACAACTATTTTATTAAAATAAAGAAATTTATTGTATCTTTTTATTCCGACAAAACATCCTTAAATGACACGTAAAGAGGAGCAGAGAGAGAGGCATTTCAATTTTAACTATCTTTTATCTGTGTCCGTAGAGAATGTTCCGGAAAATGGATTTCGAAGTTTCAAATAACTGTCAAATTCTCCAATAATTTCAGATAATTATTAACACAAGGCTTCCACCACAATTACCTATACCATATCTACAATGAAAGCAAATTGAAAAGTGTTTATCCAAGAAAGATCTTTGTCTTTATTACTACTACGCAGTTAAACGAAGAAAGGGAGGAGGAAAATATCAAAATATGCAATGTGCCACAATCTAGATCTAAATACCTTTCCAAGTTAAAATTGCAAATTACAGTCAACAATTTGATGCCTTTTGATGCCCTTTTGTCTATATAATCTTCCTAGTAATAAGTACAGTAGTATTTTGAGGTGGCAAGAACGAACAAATAGGGAATTGTAAATCAGAAACCACTGTCCAGACAAATATGTGGATTCTCACTGTTAATTGTCCATATAGGCCCTTGTTTTTCAAGAACAGAAGAATACACTCACGCTGGCAAATGAAGCTTTTGGTTGTTCTTCCAGCTGCAAGGCACAATTTTAAAATGCTTTAAACTAAGGTAAAAAAGGAATTTAACATAAATAAATAAATAAATGGAACTGAAAAGTAGGTCAATTAACCTTTGGAAATAGTAATAGAAGAAATCAGCATAGAGCAGTGTTTGAACAAGGCCAGAAATCCATGCTGCAAAAAGGCATTAAAAGGATTCAGGATCACTTTAGAATATAGAGTAATTTTCTGGTAACCCCTTTTATCTTTCTTTTGTGGGGGCAAGGTTTAGTGTTTGACAAGAGGGAGAGACTTGCTTATTGCTTTGTCTAAAAAATTATATGGTGTTATCAGGACAATGTTTTTCTCATGTTCTGTGTTGCAACAAGTCATGGCAAGCAATTAAACCTACGTCCATAGCTGTGTTTACGTGTTAAATTTCTGGTGAAAAGGTTGTGTGTAATGAATATTGAATAATTGTAAAGACAATCACTACTTTTGTCCAACAAGGGGAAAAGTAAAAAGAAATGTCATAACTTTTTCATCTTCTTGTTTATAACCTAAGTACAAATAAATGGCCAATAATCTAAGCTTCTAATTTCCATTCCTTTCAGAAAAATAAGTAGTATCAAAAACTGCACTGATTGATTACCCCTATATGATGAATCAGAAGTATCAATATTGAACATTATCTAAAACATTGAAGATGTTGCTTGAACATCAGAAGCAATAAGGGGATGCACCAAATCAATGCTTCAAAGATGTGGAGCAACAGAAACCTACCTCATGAAAATTGTTATTTATAAAACCACACACACATAGGAGATAATATTTTTTGATAGAAATGACCAAAGTAAAAGTTCTTCAATAATGGATTCCATGCAACAATGGGTATGATAAATATTTTAAAAGGCTTGCACAACCTAGATTCTTTTATAGTTTTTTGTACGACAAGGAAATGAACATCAAAGAACAACGCTACAAATGCATCTCAAGTATTGAGAATTTCAAATACTGGGCAATGAAAAGGTACTACAGGACATAGTATCGAACTGAATATTGAAGAGTAGTTAGTTAATAATTATAATAAGTTCACAAGCAAAACGCAGTAGTAAGCATAAAACAAAACTAAGAGGGTCATACTTATCCAATGGACAAAGTGGGGCTCAGTAAAGTAGCGATAGATCCAGTTGAGAATGTATAGTCCTCTGTATGCACTGCATTTAACCAGACAAGAACATAAATATTAATCTTATGATTATCGGGCTTCAACATAAAAATTGCAAATGAGTTGACCAAGTCAAAAGAATGATTCAACATATATCACATCACATGGTATATACAGCTGAGATGAAACACTGAAACGAATGACAAGATTTGTGGGACCACATTCACCAGTAAGAACTTAGTTCTATCAGGTATTCAACTTCTAAGTCTTAACTCATGATCACGATAGAAGACAAAATTAATTGCACGCTTATAATGAAGCCAATGGACAAGTTGGCCCAGGAATTTTACTATTGCAAAATTTTCGTTATTCCTTGTGTTTGTCTGCATCAGCTCTATCTACATGAGTTAGAAGCACGTTTTGGAAATTGTACCACACATCAGATGAAATACTATACAATTCTCTCAACATTAATCAACATTTAAGAGTGTTACTGATTTTAATGATCAAAAGCTGAAAATCCCTTAAGCAAATAACAGCTGCTATTCCGTTTCCAACACAAATGCAATAACATGAACCAAAGGACTCATGGAAATATATAATAATGTTCAAAATTGGATAGAGCACAATATCTTACCCAAGAAGAAAGACATATTGTCCAGTCAAATTGTCAATATTTCTAGTTCTCTGTAAAAGTACTAGTTGAGGAAGTATAGCAACAGCTTCCAAATAAAGGGAAAATGTCCACATCACCTATTCCATGTATAAGTGTATTTTCAGAAAGTATGCGAAGGTGACAATCAGCTCTTGAAAACAGTTTAAAGGACATGTAAATAGAAACGGAAGATGCATACTAACCTCCTTAAATGTGAATCTCTCATTGATTAATAGGGCCAATACTAAGCAGGGCAATACAAGAAAGTAATGGCGAAAGGTATCTTGATCTTTGTCATATGATCTACGAACAACCTTGTGATACCTCATGTACCACACTATAGAAAATGAGCTTCCCAAGAATATCAACTTCATAACAGTATTATAGAGAGATACGTAATTAGTAAAGATATCTAAGTAGCGACAAGCAAAAACAAGTGCATAGAGTTCTTGAGTCTTCAATGAGACACCTGCACACAAATCAGATGCACCAAAAGTCAGAGTCAAAAAAGATATAAGAAAGGCATTTTTAATACTAAACCACAGTCGATCAATGGCCCGAATATGCAAAATGAGAAAATACAGTTCATTTAAGTAGGTCTACATTGCTTTAATGAATAGGTCTTTTGCTCACTTTTACTCCCTTCTCCTTCAACTGGCAATGGATAAACCAGTTTCTGATCTTCTCTTGCACCGAAACACAATCATAGGAGGGAAAAAACACATATTGATGCAGCACAAAAGGAGATTTTTACACATGTTAGGCATTGGTTTAGCCTATTAATTTCTATTTAGCACAACAGAAACACAAACAGCAAGCAAGCAGACAGATAACTATGATTGACCCCCAACTCTTTACTTAGCTTCAAAGAAGGGGGACAAAATGCAAGATGATTCCTTACTCGCGATAAAATATGTATAATAGTTCTGTGCATTGAGAAGAAAGATATGGCTTAAAAAAACAAGGCAGCACAAACTCCCCCAATCATACAAAACACCTAAGAATCCAACATGAGGGGAAGCAGTAAACTTAAAACTATTGTATCAAATTTATCATACCACAAGAGGAGACTTTGAAAGCAATGCCCAAGTCCACATACTTTTTTCTTAGCTTCCCTAAAGACATATTTCTTTGGAAACAATCCTATTCGAGACACAATCATCAGCATTTCTGTCGGCAAAGATTCAAACCATAATTCCACACATTGGGGGGGACTAGCCCAAGTCCCAAGGTAGATATCCTCTCTGAAGGCAATCCTACACACTATCAGACACTAAATGATAGATTCGAACCTTGATTCGGCCAATTACGTGAGACCAGCCCAAGTACCACAAGACAAAGGAACAACGACAACCCTCTATTAAGATTACAATGAGAACTATAAGAATCACATAATTCCACACACAACATTCCTAATCCCACACTCATCTCTTCAAAACCTTACCTCCAAACTCCTTCGCCAACCCACAGGAATTCTGAACATTCCCATCCCCAAAATCAATGCCACAAAAACATAACAGTAAAGCACAAAATCACACAACCCCACATAAAAATTTCGCACCTTTGAGCAACAACTACTATTCTATTCGAAATCTACGAGGCCTCAAACGAAGAAAAAGAGAGGGAGAATGTTGAGATGGGAGAGAGGGTGGGTACCGACCGGCGCAGGACTTGATGGTGTGGATCTTGAGGAGGAGGACGAGGACGCTGGCCAAATGGGTCATGTCCCCAGCTAACCTGAAAATATTCATGTTTGTTGGATCGGATCTACGACGGGTCGACCCGGATCTTTGTCCTGCAACAATTGGTTTCAGGCGGAGGAGCGCAGTGCGACTAAAATGTGTGTGGCCGTTGCATACAAGCAGAGAAGACTTCAGAACATGGCTCGGGTGAGAGTCACTTTTACTCTTGCTTCCTTTCTCTCTCTTTATTTAATTATTTTTATTTCTGGAGTTTCATTTCATTATATTTTCAACTCGACTAAATATGTCTTCATTTAGTTTTAATCTTTTTGTAAGAAAAATATTATTTCTTTTTAGATCATTCAATTTTTTTATTATTATTATTATTTCTTTTTAAGTTTTCCTATGCAGAACAAAAATTAATATTCTTTTACGTTACTAAACTTTTTTATTTTTAAATTCCAATGAAAATATATATATATATATATAAGATTAAATAAAAAATATATACAATAAAAGAGTAATTAGTATAATTAAAAATTAAAAATAATTAATTTTACTATATAACTTAAATATAATTTTATAAACTAAAATCATTTCTATTATTAATAAAAAGTTATAATTATTTGTGGATTAGGATTTAAAATAGCGTTTAATATAATTAATATAACAATTAATTATTTTTTGTGTATGAATGATTTTTATTTAATTATTATTTTTACTGTCTTGAAATCTGAAAATAACATTTAAATAAAAATAAAATTCTTCTAAACATACTCTATTTTAAAAAGTTGAAGAACTACTAATTATAACTAGTTTAAATTAAAAAATATTAGTTGAAGTGATTAATATAATAAAACATTTGAATTTATATAATTAAATAAATTTTATATTGTAATTAAGTAAGGCAATATATTTATTATTTTATATGATACGGTTAGTATGTATGATTTATTTTTAATTTTCATATCATATGTTATTTTTTAATAGTTTATTGGCCATTCCGTTAACAGCAATAAGGTGGTACACAATGAAATTGCTTATTTTATTTTTCCATTATATGTGTTGCTTTGCATTGTTGAAATATACATAAATGTGATAATCGTATTAAACAAAGTTAAAGATAGCAAAATATATGACATCAACAACTAATTCATTCACTTTAAAAGATCAACATATATATTAACCACTTAAATTAATGATTATGGACTAAAAGTGTTAAACATATCCACGTTTACTTCTATTAAAAATACTTCAATGTATCAAATATATGATTTAGTTAAATTATTGGTTTATTATAGTAATACGGAGGTAAATAATTTGTCCAAAGCTTACGGTTACCACACTTAGTAAATATTATTTAAACTGACCATTGATATGGTCAATGATAGTAGATTTAGAGTTTAGTAAACTCTACAACTCTGTTTGGATGAATCAATTTAAAAGAATAATTTATTTATTTGGAGAATTTGAAATTATTTGAAGTACAATGACTTGATGAAAAAATTAAAAGAAAATTGAAATTGAAAATTTTTAATAAAGTATTTCAAAAAATTAAAACAATAAAATTTAAAATTCTATCAAGAAAAACGAAAAAAGAAATTGAAATTCCATAAGTTGTGGAGTTCCACATTGGTGAAGATGAAAAAAGTTCATATGTCCAAAAGGTCGGCTCATATTGACCTTCAGCTCGGGCTGAGTCATCTTGACATCAAGCCCGACTCAACTATGAGCCCCAACTGACTTTACTTGACCTTTGGTTAAATCCAAAGGTCGAGTCGACTAAACTTGGACCAATGATCGAGCAAAATGGACATGAACCAAAAGTTGATCCCAACCTCTCGGGCTAAAGGTTTAGTCATTTCGGTATGTGTCGATTTGGTTAAACCAAAGGTCGAGTTAATTCAGCACAAACTAAAGGTCAAACTAATTTTGCATAAACTGAAGGTCGATTTGAGTTGACCCGGGCACAGTCGAGTTGAGTCGGCCTAGGGTGAGGTCGAGTCGAGTTAGTCGGGATGAAGGTCAAGTCAAGCTGGTCCGGGTTGAAGTCAAAACGAGTTGTCCTATACCAAAGGTCAAGCTTGTAAGTATTGACATGGTTGAAATGCTAAGAAGGGGGATTTATTTGGCTAGTTAAAAAATATGTTGACTTTTAAAGGCTTAAAATAATTTTCAATTGAATCAAATCAACCACGAAGTATGGATGCAAACACTCTTGGAATTGACACTTTCAATCGATCAAAAACAGAGATAGTCGATTGATTTCATTAAATAGATACATTACTGATAGAATCAATAGAATGAATCACAAAAACAGTCAACTGAAAAATTGGGAAAATTTGCACAAATGCGACCTACCAAAACCACTTTCTCCAAGTTTCAAAACACCAAGCAAAAGCTCCAAGAATGATTCAAGATCAACTGCACATTGTATTATCACAAGAGAGAGAAAGAGTTCCACGAATTAAGAAAATTTTTGCACTCAAAAATGGTCTTCTTAGCTCTCTTTCGAAAAATACAGCTTTTATAGTCAAATTGTTACGAAATTCAACAGATTCATTTTCAAATCAATCGTTGATTTCACTTAACTTAAATGAAATTAGTCGATTACAAAATAAATCAACTGATTGAAAATGTTCAAGTTAAAATTACTTATATAAATCTTTTAATCTGTTAAAAACTCATTCAATAAATTAAAAGACATCATTTAACTTGTTGATCATTAAACTAAGTAATAATAGTTATATAAAATACTATAAAAAAAATATTATTATTACAAAATCTTAACCGATAAACTAATTAATTGCAAAGAATATGATCGTTGTACTTACGATACACATAAACCATTCTTTTTTTTTTTTATTTTTTATCAAACTAGTAAATACTAATGTAAAAACACATGACACCTGATGACATAAGGAAGTTACGTGGTGATAAGAAGAAAGCAAAATATCTTTCAAGGATAATCCGTAGAGTTGTCAAAACGGGTCATCCGACCCAATCAGGCTCGGTCCGCGACAGGTTGATCACTTAGTGGGTCAACCCAACCCGGCTCGCAAGTCAACAAAATTAGAACCCGACTCGACCCACCACGAGTTGGCGGGTTAAACGGGTTGACTCACTGGCTCACTTAATTAAATATAAAAACACAATTTTTTTTTTCAATCTCCAGAAAACTAAATTATAATTCTGATTAAAAATCTAAATAAACTTCAATACAATCCAAATAAAATTCCAAATTATGTTAAACTCCAAATACAAACCAAAATCACAAAAATATAAATTACTATCTAACATCAAATCATTATTGTCACTCATCAAACTATAGTATTAAAATCTTGAATGAATAAATCCACAATATTTTCATCTATGGAAACATCTTCTTTATCCCCATCTACAATATATA
>Ga0214544_1005485_pt1 | contig 24518 bp, 8 predicted proteins | sample CNSS3metaG_FD_160074 | JGI IMG/M metagenome (GOLD analysis project Ga0214544, IMG submission 160074) | Root nodule microbial communities from cowpea collected in UCLA plant growth center, Los Angeles, California, USA - CNSS3 | ecosystem: Host-associated > Plants > Roots > Nodule | place: USA... | reverse complement strand
TATATATTAGCATAAATTGAGGCAATAAGAAAAGTTCCAGATATACACTATCCTACTGATTAATGTGCCTTGTATTTTTAAATATTCAGTAAGATCTGATAATAGATGAATGTATATCTGCTAGCATAAGTTGAGGCAAATAGGATTCCAAATATACTATTCTACAGATAATGTCTCATACATAGTTCAACCTGCATGCCAGCTCTAAATTAATTCCATGGTTGGGGAAGCTGGTTGGTATCAATAAAATAACGAGTAAGCTTCATATTAAAACTGATAAGTAATCATATCTTTATGCGGAAATGTCTGTCTAAAACAACATATCTGAGGTTAATACTTCGTCAATTTTCTCTAGTAGTCAATACAGAGTGGTATAAACTGGCTTCTGCACTTTTCTAAATAGTTTCTTTATTTTTAACTTCAAGCTATACTGCTGTCATTAACTACTAAGACTTCTTGGTATCACACTTTGTCATTCATCTGTCCTCCAGGATAGAAACACAAATCTTGAAAAAACAAAACAAATGAATATGCCTAAGTGAATACATTAATTTTCACAGTGCTGCCAGAATGAATGTCTTCTTCAAACTTTGGAAACCATGTAACTCAGCAAAATATTATAAATCTTTTGAAAAAGGGAAGAAATTGACTTTTCTATTTCATTTTCAAAACAAACAGAAACCTCAAAGCTTTGGCAAAGTTGGCGCTCTTAAATAGTCTACAAACGATAACTGATGACAAAGTTGAGATTTCACTACTTTATCTCCGTTAGTCTCCAATAAATAGATGAAAAGAATAAAAATGTACAAAAGGGAGGTCAGGAAACAGTTATAGAGAAATAAATAAAGAATAAAAAACTAGGGAGCATACTGATTAATTAGAGTGTTTCTAATTTTATAACTTACCAGATAGAAAATTAATTTGATTTAAAAACTTTTAAGTTGGTTTCTCGTGTAGTATTGAGTAAGCAGCATGTAGATAGTAGTAAATTTTGGTTAGAAGGAAGAATTGAATATGAACACGCATGGAATTATGCTTCATTAATGTAGGGTTATCAAGTTTATTACCATATTGGCTCTTATGAGTTTCGATCAATGCCAACACATTCCTGAAATGCCAAACTCCTTCAGCAATCACTACCAATAATCACCACAAGAGCATAATCCTTCTGAAAAGTGGTGAAACCGCTTTGAATCTCGGATAATGATGGTACGCCTCTCTATCAGTGAGACAAATTTTGCAGTGTTATGGCAATCCCGACATATTCTGAGATTTTTTATAATAACTAATGGCTTATCAGCATTACAAACCAAAAGTCCATAGGCTAGTGCTATCTTCTCACTATGTTTGTTAATCATATCTTTTTTCACCTCTACATCAACATCATGTAGAATGGATTCAGTTTCAGAAACAAAACCAACTTCTTGAATTCTTCTCATAGTCTCTTCCAGCTTCTTGTGTATTTTGTCTGAATCAGGGTGAGAGTAATCATCTACCAAAAAACGGTGAATTTTATTCCCGTGCTCAATAAAGCTGTATCCAGGGTTTCTGGTAAGAACTTTAGTCTTCATTAAAGCCCTCACTTTTGATGCATCACTCCACAGACCTGCAGCAGAATAAATGTTGGAAAGCATGATATAGTTTCTAGGGTCTGAAGGATTTAATGCAATCAAATTCTCTGCAGCTTCCTTCCCAATACTGGTGTTACGATGAACCCTACAAGCACCAAGAAGAGCACCCCAAACTTCACAATTTGGCTCTAATGGCATGTTCTTTATCAGCTGATGAGCATCATTGACTAGACCAGAGCGACCTAGAAGATCAACCATACATGAATAGTGATCCAATTGAGTTTGAACTTTGTAAACCTCAGACATGATTTGGAAATAGTACTTTCCTTCCCGGACAAGCCCTGAATGACTACAAGCACTTAACAGATGAGTAAAAGTAACATGATCAGGCTCCAAACCTTCCCTTATAGACCTTTCAAAGAATTCTATTGCTTCTTTCCCCCGCCCATGCACGGCATACCCTGCAAGCATAGCAGTCAATGCCACTTTATCAGGCTTGCTTATCTCTGCAAAGACCTTGTGAGAAACACTCAATTTCCCTAACTTTGAATACAAGTTCAAAAGAGTAGTCGCAATTGTTATATTTTCATCAAGACCACAGGTGAATACTACACCATGCATGGCCTCTACCAATCTTCCCCAATGTAAATTTTCACAGGCTTGAAGCAAGCTCACCATTGTGGCTTCATCGGGAAACAGTCCATTTACCCTCATCATATTAAAATAATTAACAGCTTCATTAGGGATTCCATTCTGTGTCCAAACAGCCACCATTGAGTTCCATGACACCATACTCTGCTCCGGCATTGCCCAAAACAGCTTGAAAGCAGAGTCAACACTGCCAAACTTCCCATACATGTTAATAAGGGCATTAACAACCTTCACCTCCAACTCCATACCCAATTTCATTACACAACAATGAAGATAGCAGCCCTCATCTCGGGCTTTAGAAGAAGTACAAGCCGAGATAATAGATATCATTGTAAGCTCATTCAATTCGAGTGCCATTTCAGACCTCATTGTAGAAAACACACTCAGACAATTACAAAGGTCTCCTCTTTTAGAAAATCCAGAAACCAAAGAGTTCCAAGAGACAGAATCCTTGTGGGGCATTTCATCAAACAGCTTCTGTGCATCTGGGACGGACCCCTTGTTAAGATAACATGAAACTAACTGATCACCAATGAACCCATCTCTGTAATCCAGAGATTTGACCACTCGGGCATGAATGACCCTGCAACAGGAGACAGAACATGAAGATTTCAGAGTAAGGAGTAGAGAGGAAAGAAGAGGGTCACAACAATATGATGAAATGGAAAGGGACCGAAGAGAGGTTTCTAAGAGAAGGGAACAACATTCAGGAAAAGGAGGGAACAAAGTTTGGAACGTTATAGGTTTTAGTCTATGTAACTTAGGACCCAAGATTTTTGCATGGAACAACCTAAACATGTTACTCTCATGCAAATCTTGTGCATACGTGTGGTAAATTTTCAGAAATTTCTATTGGAGTACCATACACTATGCAATTTTAATTATATATCCTTCACTGTATTATACATGCTTTGTATCTTTCAAATAATAAATGATAATTAATATATATATATATATATATATATATATTAATGTTTTAAAGTATAATCTCTAATTTCAAAGAACTTCATCTTGTTAAAATTTTATCATCACCCAATATGATATTAGAGTTTCGACGAACGTCAAAAATAGAAAATATTGAACATCAAAATATTCTTTTGTGTTAAAAATAGTTTACCGGACGTTTGAAGAAATTGTACAAATAATTGGTGTCTACTTTAGTTTCAATTCTCAATTACAATATACTTTTCAAAAATGTATTTTTTGTTAATGAATTTTTATACGAAGTTATTCTTTCAAAATGAAAGGATATTACATCTTAAATTTGGAGAAATATATAATGCACCAAAATTGTAATTCACTTTTAAAATATTTTAGCTCAATCATTCTTGTCACTATTGTTTAATGTAAGGTCCACTTATATTTTAGCTCTAATGTTTAAGGGCTGCCCCAAATCAGTTGGGCTGGCCCAAATAGAACCAAAGACCCTAAATTGCCCTAACCTCACTCATTCTTCGCACTTTTAGAAAACAACCGCCTTGTTCCTCTCTTCTCTCCCAAAACTATGCTCTGGTAGGGTTTAGAGCTCACTCGTGCTCAAGTTAGCTCAACTACTTTCGACTCCATGTAAGTTGATTCTCAACTCATATTAGTTTTCCTCTAAGTCTTACTTTTCGTACTTCCACTAGAGGTTCACTGTGGTGACCTCGCTTTCTTTCTGTGCCGTTGTTCCAGTTCGTAAATCTGCTCCTGGAGCTACTGGGTTCATTGGCTTAAGGGTCAAAGTCTGTTATTAGCCTCTTTCCAGGTAAGGGAAGCTAAGGTTCACTTGTTCATAACGTTTTCTGCTTGCTTTGCTGTTATTTCATGATTGCATGGTTGTTATGCTACTATGAGCTTATGAAATGCCTTATTGAGTCGTTTGGGTTGTGTTTGTTGGACTGTTGTACGAGAGAACGGTGGTGAGCACTGGTTTTATCGCCCAAGCAAGCACGTCTCGCCTAGGCGAGACTAACAGAGGCTCCGTTTTGAGTGAGGCGCAGTCTCGCTCAGGCGAGGAGGGCTCGCCTAAGCCAGAAATCGCAGGAAGCCATTGTTCCCCTTTTCGAGTTCTCGCCTAGGTGAAAGGAGCTCGCCTGAGCGAGAGAACCCTCTTACCTGAGCGAGACCTTTCTGCCTGAGCGAGAAGCTGGGCGAGAATGTGTCTTGCTTTATTATTTCCCTTTGTTCTTGGATGAATGACATATGCTTGGTTGGATTACTAAGGCATGATTTGAGTGATGTTGCTTGTATGGAATGGTTCATGGGCTGAATATGATGAGTCTAGTATGGTTCTGGTATGGAATATGAATGAAGGTTGGTTATAAATGTTGGCATGAGATTGATATACTTGATTGTTGGAACATGTTGTTGGTATGGTTAGGACGTAATTCCATGATAGTTTTGTGGTGGTGCCTCATTGGTTAGGACGTAATTTCATGAATCTCTAGGTGAGATCTCATGGTGGTGCCTCAGTTGGTCAGGACATAATTCCATGACCCCTATTAGTGAGAGTTCATGGTGGTGCCTCATTTATATAATTTAGTTAGGATTCAAGGTAAGGATTGCATCCTGACACTCTAAAGAGTTAATTAGTCTCACATAGAGCGTACTGACTCAAGTGGTGAGAGTAGCAGGAGGCCTGGAACACTTTAAGGGCTAACCTTGTGTGTGGGGGAAATAAGACACTAACAATTAGCTCGGTAGAGTAGTAAAGGCCACCACAAGTGCAAGCATCCGCTGAATCCAACTAATTATATGTATCCGGATGAGTCGTGTCTTGAGTCTTAGTGTATAGTTTGCAAGTTATAACATGATTGGTTGACATATGTATCTTGGACTATGAAATTGTATGTAACTGTATGATAAATCATTTTCTACTCTAACTTATCCTTTGCTTGTTTGATTGTCATGTGTGTGGTCTTCTCTCTTTGCGATGATCATCAATTTATCGATGTGAGCAGATGCAAAAAATCCTCATGGTCAATAGGGAAATGGTGACTCTGCTACATAGCTTGGACTGGATTCCGTTTAATTGGACTTTTCTTTTAGGGCTATGACCCATGTATTGTCTTGTCTCTGGCCTCTATTTTGAATTACTATTGATCCTTACTATACTTTGTTACTGACATCGTGGTGTGCCTTAATTTTTATTTTGATTCTTGTTGGATAATTGTAAGGAGTAGTGTTTATACTCTAAGACTTTGTCTTGCCTCTTATATCATCTGTGTGACATTTCCTTTAATTAGGGTTATTAATTAAATGAAGTGTTACATTTAATATTAACTAGATACTGTATGTGAGTGCAATGCGTGCATGCCGTGATCCCATCACTGATCAGTACGTATTTGACAAGATACTGAGATCATTGCCACCAAAGTTTGATCACATTGTGGTGACTATTGAAGAAACACGTGATACAGGGTCTATGGAGTTAGAAGAGTTACAACACTCTTTGGACTCGCATGAGCATAGGTTGGTTGAGCGTAGACAGATTCAAGAGCAAGCTCTGCAAGCTCGGTTACAATCTCATGACAAGGGAAAAGGCTTCAAGAAAGGCTTCAAGAAAGGTGGTAAGAAGAAACATGGTCAAAAATGGGCTCGAGAAAAGAAAGGGAAAGAGGCCAGTGATCAAGAAAGATCACAAGAATGATGATGAGTCTGACCAAGAGAAGGAATGGAAGTTTGATAAGCGTAAGGTGAGGTGTTATAATTGTCAAAAATTCGGCCATTTTGCAAAAGAGTGTTGGAGTGGAGATGGTGCGAAGAACAAGCCAAAGAATCGTGCTCACCTAGCTCAAGATGACACTTCAGATTCGGAGGCAGTGATGCTAATGGCTCGAATAAGTTGTGAAGATGCTGCTGACACTGCCTGGTACCTAGACTCTGGGTGTTCAACCCATATGACAGGCAGGAAGGAGTGGTTTGTCAAGATGAATGAGGCAGCTAATGGAAGAATCAAATTTGCTGATAATAGGAGTCTTGTGGCAGAAGGGTCAGGCAGAGTGGTGTTGCGAGGAAATGATGGGAGAGAAGTGGTGATTGAGGAAGTACTATATGTTCCAGGGCTGAAAACTAATCTGATAAGTCTCGGACAACTCTTGCAAAAGGGGTTTGTGGTAACAATGAAGAATAATTGCCTTAGCATTTTTGACCAGAATAAACAACTGGTTGTGAGTGCAAGTCTGGCTAAAAACAGGACTTTTCGTGTTGTAATGGAAGCAGTCAAGCATCAGTGTTTTTCTATGACAAGGAATGGTTCAGAATGGCTATGGCACCTACGGTTTGGGCATTTAAACTTCAGAGATTTATCCAGGCTAAGTCAGTGTACAATGGTTAAAGACTTGCCACATATTAGAGTACCTGAAACTGTTTGTAAAGAGTGTGTGGAGTGCAAACAAACCAGAAACAGCTTCCAAGAAGTGCTACCTCAAAAGTCTGCAGCGAAGCTAGATGTCATCCACTCAGATGTATGTGGGCCCATGCAAGTTGATACACCGGGAGGTAGTAGATATTTTGTTTTGTTTATTGATGATTGGACTAGGAAGGCATGGATTTACTTACTTAAACGCAAGGGTGAGGTACTGGATGTGTTCAAAAAATTCAAGAACATGGTGGAAAGGCAGTGTGGCCAGAAAATAAAGAAGCTAAGGTCTGATGGTGGTGGAGAATACACCTCCAGTGAGTTTAGAAGATACTGTGAGGATACAGGCATAGTGCAGGAGATCACACCACCTTACACACCAGAGCATAATGGCACAGCAGAGAGGAAAAATCGCACAGTGCTAAATATGGTGAGATGTATGCTGAAGAGTAAGAGTTTGCCAAAGTATTTGTGGGGAGAGGCAGCTGTAACAGCCACATATATTCTGAACAGAACACCTACAAAGAGGTTAAAGGCCATCACACCTGAGGAAGCGTGGTCAAATGAGAAACCCAGTGTCAGCCATTTGAAAGTGTTTGGTTCAGTTTGCTATAAACATGTTCCAGACCAACAGAGAAGGAAACTTGATGACATAGGAGTGTCATTGATCCTAGTAGGATATCACACAACTGGTGGATATATACTATTTGAACCTAAAATAGGTCAAGTAGTGGTGAGTAGAGATGTTGTAGTGGATGAGATAACTGACTGGAATTAGGAGAAAAAGGAGCCAGAAGAACCAAGAATTGTGCTGGAAGAGAATGTTACAGAAGCGGACGTAAATACTGCAGACCCAAGTGCAAGGGTGCGCAAGTCTTCCAGAACTTCACAACAGCCTCCTCATTTGAGCGACTATGAGCTATCCTATGATACTACAGTTACTACTGAAGGTAACCTTGTTCACTATGCTCTAATAGCTGATTCCGAGCCTATTGAATTTGCACAAGCAATAGTTGATGAAAAATGGTTGAGAGTAATGCAAGAAGAGATTAAGTCCATTAATAGAAATGAGACTTGGGAGTTGGTGAAGCTACCTGATAATAAGAAACCGATAGCATTGAAGTGGGTGTATAAAGCCAAAATAAATCCACAGGGAGATATAGTGAGGTACAAGGCGAGGCTAGTAGCTAAAAGCTTCTTGCAAAAGGAAGGAATTGATTATGGTGAGGTCTATGCTCCAGTAGCAAGGACAGAAACAATAAGATTGGTGGTTTCAATTGCCATACAACACAATTGGTCAATGTATCAACTAGATGTTAAGGCGGCATTCTTGAATGGAAAGTTGGAAGAAGAAGTTTATGTAGTTCAGCCACAGGGATTTGTTAACAGCAAGCATCCTGATCTTGTGTACAGGCTGAAAAAGGCTCTCTACGGACTCAAACAGGCTCCAAGGGCTTGGAACCAAAGAATTGATGCTTTTATGAGTGAGGTTGGATTTGAAAAGTGTGCTTCTGAACACGGTGTATACGTGCAGTGCTGTGAGATTGAGGGAAAACCAGAAAAATTGATAGTGTGCCTGTATGTGGATGATCTTTTGGTCACAGGGAGCAGTGAAAAACTTATATCTAAGTTTAAGCTGCAGATGTTAACTGAGTTTGAAATGAGCGATTTGGGGAAGTTGAACTACTTCCTTGGAATTGAATTCACAAAAACAGAAGATGGAGTCTTGATGCACTAGTCAAGGTATGTGTTGGATATGCTGTGGAAATTTGGAATGGACAACAACAACTCTACAAGTACTCCAACAGAGGTTGGGTTGAGACTAGAAAAAAAGCCAGAAGAGGAAGCTGTGGATCCAACAACTTACAGAAGTATAATAGGAAGTTTGAGGTATCTGTGTAACACACGACTAGATATGAGTTACAGTGTTGGCCTGATTAGTATGTTTATGCAGAATCCTAGAGTCTCGCACATGAATGCAGCCAAGCGTGTTCTGAGGTATGCACGAGGAACAATCAACTCTGGTATTCTGCTGGCAAAGGAGAAGCAAGGTGAAGATCTAAAGTTAACAGCATATTCAGATGTTGACTGGTGTGGTGATAAATTTGACATAAGAAGTACAGCGGGATACATATTTTTCTTAGGAACAACACCAATATCATGGAGCTCAAGGAAGGAATCAGTGGTTGCTTTATCCTCTTGTGAAGCAGAGTATTTAGCTGCATGTGAAGCTTCATGTCAAGCTGTTTGGCTGTGTTCATTAATGAGGGAGTTGGAGGTTGAGCTAAATGAGAAGGTGAAGTTGCTGGTTGATAATAAATCAGCCATCAATCTGGTTCATCACCCTGCTTCTCATGGGAGGAGCAAACATATTGAAACCAAGTTTCACTATATAAGAGAGCAGGTCAACAAGGGAAGCCTGGAGGTGGAATATTGCAGTTCTGAAAAGCAATTGGCTGACATATTCACAAAGCCTTTGAAGCTTGATCGTTTCAGTCAACTAAGACAACTTATTGGTGTCAGAAGTGTTAGCTAGATGGTGTTTGGCTTAGGGGGGTATGTTAGTGTTGTAAGCCAAAATAAACAGCTGTCCATTTGTTATGATAGTTGTATTAAAAGTCTGGTTGTTTCCTTTTCTGTTAACCGCTTCAATAAGTCACGTTCTGCTGTATAAAAGATTTGTATTGCATTTATTCATTTTTAGAGTGAATGAGACGATACGCACTTTTCTTGCATCTCTCTCTTAAACCCATTATACTTTTCTTGCATCTCTCTTAAAAAACCCATTACATATTGCTAAAACAAGATTCATTGTATTTGTGTTACTAGCAGTATATCCCAACTAACTCACTTGCACTTGTAATATACCATCCATACTGCGTACACTTTTGCATAAGTCAACAAAATGTGAGTTGCAAATAACAAAGTGTCACGATTTAATTCTATTTTAGGACACTTAGCCTTTGTCATGGGATATATGCACCTACTAGGGGTAGCAATGCGGTTGGCCCCGCCCGTTTAGGTCTGGTTTGCATTTGACCCGTCTCGTATAACTGTGAACCTGTGAGCCAGTCTGCTTTTTTTTTTATTTTTTTTTAAATTCTTATGATAAAACTTTCGGTGTTAAAAATATTGGGAAACTTTAAGAAGTTCACAAAGTTAAGCAAAGACTTTGGGGAGTTGGATGATAAATTGATAATTTAACATTTTAATCATATTCATATTCGTACTATGACATACACGTTATATTATTTAAATTTTAACACATTAAAAAATACATAATGCTTATCTTTTTGCAGTCATACAAGAATTTGAAACGTTAATGCAAGAGTCCATAAAAAAAGTAACTGATATACATAAGTGCAAGTTTTTTTTATGCAGGCTTGCGGACCAGCATGAGCAGGCTTCTGTGGGTCGGGCCTATGGGCTAATTATCCTAGCCCGCCCTGTGTTATTTTTGCGAGCCTGCGAGTTGGTCCAACGGGCCAGGCCCATATTGCCACCCCCTACCACCTACAACAATATCTCCATGAACAATTGTCTTACTGAGAATCAAACTCGTAACCTATGATGCTCAGATACGGATACAGATACGAACACGACACGGACACAGATACATGAGATACGACAAAATTGAAAAAGTATAAGACACAGACATAGCAATATACATATTAAAATCTAATAATTATATTTCATAATAAAAAAAACATTTAAAATATCATAATGTTTGAGCCTTATATATATTAATCTTCATCAAAAATACAACTTCTAATTCTGGTTCATTGAGAGATAGGCTAGCAATATCAAAAATTTCATTATCATCCATTGAAAAATCATCCCAACAATATCCCACATGCTAGTTTCCTTTTCCTTGTATTTTGAGGAGTTTCTTGAAAGAAGACGAAGGTATGGAAGATTATTTTTTATCCTTTTATTTCCATTTTTATTTAAATGTTTTTGGGTTTATTTTAATAGAAGGTATGAAAGATTATTTTTTATCCTTTTATTTCCTTTTTTTTATTTTAAATTTTTTGGATTTATTTTAATACAATGTATGGAAGATTATTTTTTACCCTTTTATTTCTATTTTTATTTTAATTTTTTTGGGTTTATTTTAATAGAATGTATGGAAGATTATTTTTTTATCTTTTTATTTTCCTTTTTATTTTAAATTTTTTGAGTTTATTTTAATAGAAGGTATGAAAGATTTTTTTTTATCTTTTTATTTCCTTTTTTATTTTAAATTTTTTGGGTTTATTTTAATAGAAGGTATGAAAGATTATTTTTTATTCTTTTATTTCCTTTTTTATTTTAAATTTGGTAGGTTTCCCTTTATTCTCTAAAAAATGGAAAACAAAAATACTAATCATGCCAATCAAATCCTAAGCGAGATTACTAAAACGTGAATAGACAAAACGTGAACAGATGCATCGCTCGGATACGCGACAAATTCTCCTACTTGGACTCAGAGTCGCGCGTCCACAGTGTCCGCCTGCACGTGTCGCAGAGCCTCGCCGCGTCTGATCCATGGAGAAGCTTCCGACACCGCGTCGTGCAGGTGTCCACCGCGCCTCCGCATCTGCGTCAGGAGCGGGAAGCGTCAGTCAAGCGCTGTGTCGGAGCATCACAGCTTGTAACCTTGACTCCATTACTAATGATTGAATTGAGAGCTTACCACTAGATCAAAAGTTATAGTTGATGACTTGGGTGTAACTTTTTCTGCTTAAAAGTGTAACAACTTAAGGGTCAAAATTAATGTAACTTGGTTTGCTTGGTCTCTGTCATAGAATAATTGATGTTACCTGTACAACCTACAAACTCAAGGCATCTCATTAAAGTTATCTCTTGTTGGTAATTTATTCATGTGTAATCTCCACACCAGACACCAACCTTATTTGGAACTTTTAGATTCCATATCTCCTTTAATGCATTGTCCACTTAACCACCCATTCTTATTCTAAGAAAATTGTTGTATGCATTCCTAACTGAAAACAACTTCATTCTTCTCCATCATCCAAACTTACTTGTTAGTACTTTTGAATAATAACATTACCATTGTCTACCATTAATGACTCCTCTTCCTATACAAAAAGCTCTCTTTTTCACCAAAATTTCCATACCCATACTTTTTCTCTTCTCATTTTCTTTTTATTATCAAAAATAGCTTGTTGTACTTAGTTGTAAACATTATTGCTTATTCTACTCTTCGAACCAAAACATTGTGGTCTCTCTCTAGTTATGAGTTTTAATAAATTATTCTTTTATCAACGAAGAAAGCAGTATATAATAAAAACCACAAGAGATGTTCATCTTTTTACAATAAAATAAGAATAAAAATAAAATGATTATGTTGTATTTATAGTAAATAATTTCAAATATTTATTTTTTATGAGTCTCGAAATTTAAGAAACCCCTTACAAATGTATATACTACAAATTAAAAGCATAATATCATTAATACCATTTTATTGAATGATCTTTTACTTGTTTTACTATTTTTCCTTTTTAAAATTAGTGATGTAATACTCTTGAGTATTCCTTTTATTATATATATATATATATATATATATATATATATTAAAAATAAATTTATATATTTTTATTATTATATTATTTATATAATTTAGTTTTAAAAGATTTTATTTAAATTTAAAAATCATGTTTTCTCTTTTTGTTGTAATTTTTTTTATTTGGTTTCTTTCTCTTCGATACCTCAATCTCTTTCTCTGTTCTTCTTTCTATTTTAATTTTCATCCTCAATCTCTTATCATTTTCAAAATCAAACTGCACCACAACAAAATTAAGAAGTTAAGGAACATTTTGGACTGAACAACTTTTTCTTTTGAGTAAGTTCATTTTTTACCCTTTTTTTCCGAAACAATATGTTTTCCTCTTGTATGTGACTTTTCTACGCTCTAGGCATATATCTATCTGTTAGAGACCATAAAATCATGCTCTAATTGTTGATCAAACTCTCTTTATATGGATAAAGCTATTTTAGCCTTTGAAGTTGTATAAGGGAAGAACAATATTATGACTCTACTTTAAGGTAAGGGAAGCTAATCATTTAGAACGTGTTAATTTTCTAAAAATATTGAGTCTTGATTTTGATATTTAGTTTGCGGTATTCATAATTTTATCTTTTCCTAAATAGGTGTGAGGTGACAAATTTATATTAGAAAAATTATGATAAAAAGTAGAAGAATTGATTCTTTTTTCAAGAGGAAGGCTTGTGATGAAGATGAAAAAAATACATTTACGTTATCTAAACTTGAGAAACTTTACGATAATTTAAAAATTGAAGAAAATGAAAAACAACTCTCTAAAGTTCCTAAAGTTACATACAATGAATTTGAAAATACTTTAGAACGTGATCTGGGGAAACGTCCTCAAATTTAGCAATACCCACCAAATCAAATTGATGAGGTACGAAAGATTTATCTAAAATGGGATCCATATCAAGTGCATCTTGAAAATTATCTGTTGTCCAGTAAAAATGATCATCCAAGAAGATTTCAATACATATGATTTAACTTATTTCTTTCATGGTTATAGTATTTGCCATTAAAAGATGCTCCATATTACTTACTGTGCTATCTTTTTAGTAAAAAATCAAGTGAAACAATCTGGCTTAGATGTTTTCATTGTTACAAGTAATTGAGTTAATTTTCATTGAATTCTAATTGGCATTGAGTTGATTGTTATCAACATGTTTTAACTTTTTTTAGTGTTTTTTTATGTTTTAAAAGTTTTTATAGCAAACACTATGACAATCTATATGGAAATGGATATTACAACAAACTTCAGCTCTCATTCAATTATTGAAGTTTTTAAGTCATTGAAAGAGCGTTGAGAAGCACTTTGACTAAAGGTAACTTTTGTTTTTTTAATATATGATTTTTGATAATAAACTTTATGTTACACTTTCCTATACACTATTATCATTTTTTTATTTTATTATCATATGTGCTTATTTTGAATAGAGAAAATGATGTGATGAATTTTTTTTTTAATGTAGAAAAAATAATTTATATATAAAAAATATAATTTAGCCTCCCTAAAATATTGGTCCAAAATTCTGCCTAATAATTTATATATATTAAGAAATTTAACATTATAAATCAAAAACACTATTGGTTTGGGGTCAAGGAGGGATACCTCAACCAACATATCAACATAAAAATACAGGACACCAAACATCCACGTTGACAGTATTATCTTAGGAAGTATGGCATATGTTAGATAATAAAGGATTAAGGATAATCAATCAGACAAAGAAATCCTAAAAAGGGACAAGCCTACAAATCTTAGGCTTATAAGAATCAAGGCCCATGCAGGTACTATAAATAGTCATTGTTCACGAGGTATGTCAGTAGATTTCCATTAATTGCATCATTTATTACTTGTACCACACAACTAACTTGAGCATTAAAGTGTCTTTGTAGGTTCACCCATCGAGGTCTCTTGTGACCAGACCAAAGGTAGATACATAGACGAGTGTAACCGAAGACACACTACGCAAAAATTTTCAATAGACAATTTTTTTTTATAATAGATAACGCTTTTCAGGCACTATCTATTGGAGCGATGTCTATCAGTAAAGAACGCTTGTAAAAAAGTGTTATCTAATGACACATTATAGACAACGCTGTGTAGACAAGTGGTATCTATATATTTTCCAACAGATAACGCTTTCTACAAAAAGTGTTGCCTACCGGTGTTATCATAGACAACGCTTGGCTAAACAAGTGTTACTATAAGAGGATCTTTTCCCCAATAGATAGCGTTTGTTCAAACAATCGTTGTTTATTATTTATCAATATATAGCGTTTTTTGAAACAAGCATGTCTATTGGTTCGATTTTTTTTTTAATTTATTTAATTTTTGTTCATTCGTTCTCATTTTAGTGTTACTTGTAGAAAACATTTATAAAAACTATAACAACCAATAAAAAACTAACCAAATGTGTTTCAGATTGTAGGGTGAGTAGTTTTAAGGATAGTATTGCATCACCAATGGACAATGATGACCATGTTGATTAATTAATTAATAATTTGTGATTAATGGAACCAACAAGACATGAGTAATTTCACTAAATTCTCTGCCAACAAAAACAAACAACATAATTATCGTGACATAAATGGTTTGAATGATGTTTAAAATGTTTCCAAGTTTGGACATGTTCATTGTACTTGTATTGTGTTATGTTAAAGATTTTCAATTCAAACCATCACATTTCTAAATATGCTAACTAATTCTATTCTTTGAATCACATGCCAATAACATCTTTGAACTTGAAATCAAGCAAAACTAAAATGAAGGGGCCTAGAAATTCTTATATAGTTAAAACGTAATAAAGTTTATATATTAAAAAGAAAGTATAAAGTCACATGAAAAAAATTAGGAAGAGCTAAGATTTCTAGTACTCATCCATCATGTCCCATATTTGGCTGACTATGCGGCCAAAATACTTCAAACAAAACATTGTTCCCAACCTCCCTTATTTAGTTATATAAGGAAATATACAACTAACCTATAAGCATTTACTAATGAGATAAAAACACCAATATTCCCTTCAATTATTGTTGTCAGAATATTGTTGATATCTGCAACTAGAAAAATACTACAACAAAGATCAAATAAATTAAATTAGTCAATCAAAATCCTACTACAAATGAATTATATATACAATTAAGATAACTTACATCTATTGGAATTGTCCCTCCTTCACAATATGTGACAATTTCCTTCATATAGCAACAAATGTAATACCTACAATCATGGTCGTTGGATTGTTTTGGACACTAGAAAACCAAAAGTAGAAAATATAAATATAATTATTATTAACCTTCAAATAAAACAACATCATTTGATCTTCAAATACAAAATTGTAATCTACCTTAATTTGTATCCACTTGATATTGCTTAACTTAGACTTTGAAACTAGAGATCCTCTTTGAGCTTAGTAGGTTTGTATAACCCTTGTTAATAAATAAAAATAAAGCATATATAAGTAAAAAAATATATATACAACTAAAAATACACACACACACACACACACACACACACACATATATATATATATATATATATATATATATATATGTGTGTGTGTGTGTGTGTGTGTGTGTGTGTGTGTGTGTGTGTGTGTGAATCACATCAAGGAAATTCTTACATGTCAAACAACTTCTGCAAATCTTGTCTCATATTAATGTCTTTCGCCAATGGGTGAATTATCTCCATTTTAAGATTGATTCCGAGCAAGACCCAATGTTGGCTAAAATTGGAAATGAATAAAAAAAATAGATTTTGTGCATCTAACTTGAAAATAATACATTATTTGATAAAGTTAGGAAAAAAAGTATTACCATGTATTGATAGGTGCAAAAACAAACTTATCAATCACCCCATTATCAAGAAATTATTTTTTGCTTTCTCTCTTTCATTGGTAGTTCATGTGTTGTTATTTGGAGTGATAAAAATAAGAACTCCTTATGATTTGGCTTAATGAAAGTTTGATATATGTACCTTACAAAGAAAAATATAAGAATTAAAAGTTAGTAAAATCATAAGAGCTACTAATTAAAGATTAAAGTCAATGATAAAAACTAGTATATTGTACCCAATATATATAGAAATTGTAGTTGCACCAAGCCATGCATAGTCAATAACTTCTCCAATAATTTTTGCATTAATGATTTTTGGGTTAATTATGTTTTTGGTCTCTAAACTATTAAGCGATTTTGGTTTTGGTCCCTCTTTTAAAGTTTGCTCTATTTAGATCCTTATCATTTTAAAATTTATGGAATTAGTCCTCAAAAATTAACGCCGTTAACATTTTTTATACTTGACAAACAGAGTACCACGTCATCCATTCACTTTTAGACATGTGTCGATGTTTAAATTACATGTCATCCGTTCTTCCTCCCACCACAGATGCTCCCGTCTCCGATGAGTTCTAAATTGTGTCGTTTGCTTTTTCGCTACAACTAGGATTGATGATGTTCGTTTCTTCTTGTTGGTGTGTTTCAGATCTGGATTCACCATGAGAGGCCAGCGAAGCTATGCTGCTCACCGTTGCATCGTTTATCGAGGTCGTCATTGACGACCATATTTTCTTCCTTTGACGCGAATTGCAAGAGGTTTCCCCATCCTTTTTCACCCTGCGCCAAGCACCACCCAGCCGTAACATTTCTAACATCAACGCGATTAAGAGAGGTTTCCGGAGTGTGACATCGACCATAAACGTCACCTGCGTTGCCGCTTTTCACTTTCTTCACCAACACATGCGATTAGGGTTTTGGTTGGGTTTTGTGAGTGTTGAGTGTGTTAATAATGGTGACTGTTGGAAGATGTTTTTTTTTTAATCAGACTTGCAGAAGAGAATGAAGGTGGTAACAGGTTCTCTGATTGTGTCTACGAGTGAAGAAAATTAAGCATAGCGGAAAAAAAAGATAATTTTGATGATGGGGTTCCTTTATGTACGATGTATGAAGATTAATTTCTTTGGATTCTCTATAATTTTCTGTTAATTGCTCTGGGTTCTCTGTAATTTTTTGTTCCAAATAATTTTTAGGTTGGGATTTTTGATAGTTGAAAAATTTAAAGTTGAGTGGAAATAATGGAATGATTGGGGTTTTTATCCTTTTCCCCTGTAATTTTTCATCAACCCTTCAAAAGAGTTCAAAACGTTAAAAACAAAGTAATTAAAGTGATTTTATGTTTTCTATGAATGTGATGTTTGAAATCCCATAATCTGTGATTTTATGGATTTTTATACTTGGAAGATGAAGTTAAAGTTGAGTGGAAGCTAATTGAATGGTTGGATCGAGAAGAGATTGATAATGGAGAATAGATGTTAAAGGTGGAAATGGAAAAGGAGTTTTGATTGTTGTTGTGGCTCTTTGTTTAGATAATGAAGATGTTCGTTAATAAAGAAGAAGATGATAAAGGTGGAGAATGAAGAAGTTCACCAACAAAGAAGAAGAAAGATGATGAAGTAGAAATTTAATTTAATTTTTTAAGTTAAATAATTTGTTACGTGTCATAAATGAGCAGTTGATGTGGTATTCTGTTTGACACGTCTAAAAAAAGTTAACAACGTCAACTTTTGAGGACTAATTCCATAGATTTCAAAAAGATGAGGATCTAAATAGAGCAAACTTTAAAAGAGGGACCAAAACCAAAATCGCTTAATAGTTTAAGGACTAAAAACATAGTTAACCCATGATTTTTTTATGTTCATCTAGTCCAAATATGTATTTATCTATTTCTATTGGGAAAAATGACCCTATAGGCTTTAATTTCATGTATAAAGAGAGGTAGTTGCACCATTGAGGAAGATTGGGATGAATCACTTTACGAGTAGTATGTTGAACGACCATTTTCCCTTGACATTTTAGGTGTGACTGATTCATTTGTATTATTGATCTTTTTTTTAGATATAGTGGAATCTTAAAACATCATCAATTAAACAAGTTAGGCAATAGATAAAATATTTTCATAAATAATTATGAATTAATAAAGTTGTATAAACATACCGCATCAACAACCTATAAGAGATTGATTGGCCATGCCACAAATGTACTTATTGCTTGTCATATTATCATTATGTCATCATCAGCATTAGGTACATGGATATGTTTGGCTCCACAACAATATCTACACTAACTTTTACATGTCAATTAGGTAAAGATCTACCATGTAGTGTATCACCTTAAAATTATGCAATTTTCTATGGGCAACCACGCAAAGTAATGGTGATGATACAAACAATTTATAACTTTAGACCCCCTACATTATAAAATATAATTATAAGATAAAATGTTTAAAGTGAGCAAATGTAGAAAGCTATTGCAAATTTAAAATAAACAAACTACGTTAATGTAGAAAAATTAGTTACCTTAGAAAAACTATTTGATGAAATTGTGCAACTCTCTTGGCTACTATTGACACCAATACCAGGTTCTTCTATATTATTAGATGTGTCCTTTTTCCTAAGTGAATTAATCTCATTCTCCATTTGTGTCATTCTTTCATCCATGTCTTTCATTTGAGTAGTCAATGTATCATGTTTTTGCTCTGTATAACGTTTTTTGGGCGAGAAATATTTTTTTGTGACTGACTTTAAATCTTGTTGCCCTAACACGACCTAGATACTCTGGGACTAAAGCTTGAACAAGGATATCAAAGCGAGCATCACTCATCTCTTCTAACTTAATGTTTTGATTAAAAAAAAATGTATTACATCGATTATTAATATCAACTAATGTAACATGTACACTAAAATTAATTATTTAAAAAATCATTCATTTACATTAGTTATATTAGATAATTGATGTAATTTTTAAATTTTTATATATAATATATGTTTCACTGTTTATAAAATTTTCATTGTGTTCACTTTAACATCTTTTTCTTTTGGAAAATGATTTTTTGACTACTAAATTTTGACAACTTTCTCTTACAACCTTAGGTGGTATCTTTTAATTGGTTTTCCATTCTTTCATTTTTTTTCATTCTCAATATTTTAAAACCACTTAAAAGATGACATCTCATATCGTAAGAGAAAATTGTCAAAATTTAGTAGTCAAAATATCATTGCCTCTTCTTTTAACTAATTTAGTATGTTGTTGTTAAATATAATTTCACACTAATGATTAACATGCGAAGTAATAAAAAGTACTATGATATTTTTTTTAATGAGATTAACAATAAATTATTAAATAGTTTGAGACGTTGGAAGAAGACACATTTGTGGAAGATCCAAATTAATGAAGTAGTATTGAAATGGATCCATTTATGCATGTTAATCTCTTTTAACTTTATTAAATTTTTATTCATTTTATATTGTTGCCTTCTAAGAGTTTAAGTTATTTATATTTATATAACTTTGTTGATGTCTCTACTACTATCATGTAATTTTCTTAATTATAAATGAAATAATAATTAGGTTTTTTTCTACGTTACCCTTCTTTTATTTATTTTTTTCTTAGCCAATGGAAAAAAAGAGGTACCATTTTCTCTGATATGCTAGGTTTTTTCCTGTTATGAAAACACAAGAATAATATATTGATGGAAATGGATACAGTTTCCGACGCATATGGCAAAATGTACGATCATTTTTAAAAATTATATATATATATATATATATATATATATATATATATATATATATAATCTAAATTAAAATCATATATATTAAATTATTAATATAAAAATTTGTAAATTATTTTCGTTATAATTCTTGTTTTATAAATTAAATATTTTATATTAAATATTTTATTGATAAATATCAATAAAGTATTATAAACTAAAGTAACGAATATAAATATGTGACGTAATCCAAATTAAAATATTGATGTATCATTAATCGAAAATTAATGAAAAGATTATTTAAACTTATAAAAATATTTATTGTTTTCAATAAATATTTTAAATTTGATTTAATGAACTTTTGGTGTAATTTTTATCTGAACAAAGAGTTCTTTAACTCATTCTAATATAAGTTTATAATGATAATATTTTATTGAAGAAACATTTAATTCAATCTTTCATGAAATGAAACTCTCTATAATAAAAAGAAAATGCGATTTCCATATTCTTGCATACGTCGTATTTCGGTATTTTTAGTATTTTGCAGTACACTCCACGTCTTATTCTTTGTTGCAATATCTGGCCACCCTTTTCGTGGGGTACCCTTTATTGTTTTTAATTTGGTTGGTGGGTGACCTTTGATTGCAATGGAAGGACAATATAGAATACCTTGCCCCAAGTGGGTGTCCTTCATTTCATAAATTTACCTAAAGTCACAAAACCACTTTTAATGACCCTCTTTTTCTTCCCATAAATTAATTTTCTTTAGGAAAATGGTATACCTCAATTTATAGTTTTAGCAAAGGAAAATTTATTCAAAGAAAAATTTCATGAAAAATCAATTAAAACTGGCTAACTCTTTATGTGCAACATTAGTTCTGATTTCAAGCACTTTTAAAAAAATATATATATTTTCTATCATAAAAATTAATAAAAAAAAACTTGAATATGATTCGTCTCCCATTGCCTTTTTTATTAATTCTTTTAACTAATTGCAAAAATGTTATTTTTTTTTTTCGAAAACAAGTTTTGTTAAAAACGCAATATTATAGGTACATAAGATTCATATAAATTTTAAAGTTCAGCTACTTTAAATATTAAACTCCTTTTACCATATTAATATTGCAAAAAAATGTTAGTAGAAAATTTCGACATGATTTAACAATATATATAATCAGGCATTGTATAAATTAATATACCAAAATTAAATAAACTAGTTACAGTTATGCATATCAATGTAAGGATTATTATTACTCACTGAGTAATTTGTTAGGTTTTGTATATAATTAAATAAACATTAATTTAATTAAAAAGGATAACATATGATGATTATAGCCAAATAGTAAGTTATAGTTACAAAGATGATGATACAAAAACTTCATAAGAAAAAGGGTTTTGAAATAAAAAAGAAAAATTACTTACTTGTGAAATGGACTCAAACTGTTTTTTGTTCGACCTATTTTACCTATTTTATTAGTGATTCAAATAGGTTTAGATTGAATCCATTCGTAGTGAGTTCGTTCTATAAAATAATAATTATATTTAAAAACATTAAATTAATATTACTTTTTAAAAATAATATATGTATTATAATATATATTTATTATTATATTAAATTCTTATACATGAAATTTAAATTTAATAACCCAAAATTAAGAATAAAGTCAATATTCCAATTTACTTTTAAATATATACAAAATACAAATATAAATAAATTTCCCTTATGTTTTTCGTATCTAAGAACAATACATATATAGTTAATCCAGTGAAATGTCTATGATTAATTTTCAGAAAATATATTATTGATATATCTTAAATATAGAAGGCATTTATATGATTGACAATCAATAATAATTTACCAACATGTTCACATTTATCTTGATTTTGACACGAATTCTCATATTAATTCAATATGAAAAATAGTCAAATTTTCAATTTGAATCCGAATTAGGCATAAATATGTATATATTTACTTATTCTCATAGTTATTTTAATATTTTTTTTGTCTTAATATTCTTTTTTTTATGTCTTCATACTTATTTCTGTTTTAAATTTTTAATAATTTTTAATTTATTAGGTAATAAAAAAATGTTAGTCTTTACATATTTAATAATATTTTTCTTCTTTATAATTACTTAATATTTATTCAACTTATTTAATATTTTTATTTAATATTTATATAAATATTTGATTTTGAATATAAAAAATATGTATATCTTTTGACATTAAATATTTTATAATCGTTATGTTTTGTTTATTGTAACTTTCTTTAAAAGTATTTAGTTAATGGAGAATGCTAACACGGGTTGAAGTATACTTAATCATTCATTTCATCAATTTTACATTAAAAACTAAAGTAATTAACTCTATTAATTAATGTAATATAAATTCATATAACCGATTTTATAAAAATGAAAATATTCTTTAAAAATTTTAAACAATATTTCTCTTGTACAAAATAAATACTTAAAATTTTTAAGATCTATACTAATATTTTCTGTATTTCACTTAAAAATTTAGATAATTAATTTTTTTATATTACTAGATTTATATATTTATAATTAATAAATTTATATATTAAAATTGTCTATCTTTTTAATATAGAAGATTTTGTTAAATTAACAAGTTGCGAAAAATTATCTAGAAATCAAAAAAATAAAACTTAATAAAACCTTAATTCAAATTTTAATTATACGATGTGTATTAAATAAAATACTAAAAGAATTGTATAATATTTATAGACAGTTTTTGTCTTCTAAATAAAATAAAATATAAATAAAATAAAATTGCTCTAAATAAAATAAAATTGTATTAATAATTATTATGTGAAAATTTATTTCAAATTATAATTAACTATAAATTTTTATAAAATTGAATATAAATTAACTATTTTTTAACCTGTGTCCTTATAACACTAATAGGCACATCTTGGTTGATATTTAAAATTCTACATGAATTTTATTTGTGTGTGAGTAAAAGTATATTTATTCTTGAAAGTTGAGACGTGACAAAAATTTAATAAGTACAGAAATAAATTTTACTTTAATCATAGCCAAATGTGCATTTAGTCATAGCCAAATGCGCATTTGTTTCAATGTCACAATATCAAAACTTTTTTTTTTCTGAAAAAGGAAAATGGGATGATAAGAAGATAATTTTATAAAAGTGAATAATGAAAAGCAATGTATGTTATGATAATTTTAAAATTGTTCGTTGAATTAATAAAAATTATGTCACGTATTTAAAGAAAAATGAAATTATTGATTTGGCGACTAAATAATGTGTATTGCATTGGGTAGTGTGTATTATACATCATAAACCACCAACCATAGTCTTCGGATAATGATATCAAATTGTTTCATCCTTTACGAGGTGAGTTGTAACTTTTATCTGCTATCAGACAGGATAGTTGCAACTGCAAATTGCACCACAACTTGTCCACCACATACTTCTAAATAATAATTATTCTTCACTTTTTAACACAATCATTTATTCTATTTTATTTTAATTTTTAGTTTATACACATTATTTATCACAAAAATAAAATTAAGAGATTTTATTTTATATTATATGAGTTGTTGATATAACTAAAAGCCCTAATTTTAGGAGGTTCTAGTGTTGCTTTTAATTAATAGCAGTTTTATTTCGACAATCAACCTCATACTTTATGTTTTTCTCTATTTTTGGTTTGAAGCTTGGGAACCATGTTCACACTTTAGTTTTCATTCGACTTTCTATGTTTTCTGGTTTAAATATCCTTTTGTAAAACTGGTAAAATGGATTTGTCTTTCTTGACTTTACCTTATATCATGAGGTTTAAAAATAATAACAATAATACAAGCTATATTTCAAAAAATTAAGTCATATAAGTAAAATTATCTTCAATTTTTATACTTAATGATTTGCTATATAAGTTATAATATATGTATATATTTTAATAAAATAATATTTTTTGAATTTTTTGAATTATAATTAATTTTTTTATAAATAAACTCACCCTAATTCCATTTGGATAGAGACTAAACAAATCAATTAAAACTATCCCTCTTTAATTGAAGTCGTTGTTTCTCTTGATTGGTTTAATCTGTTTTAGAAGCTATTCAGTTTGGTTTGGTCATTGGATTAGAACTACTTTACTTGTTTAATCCTCTTCGGGGGGGTTTTGATGGAAATCTAGCCTAAACATCCATACATAAAATTTTATACAATCAATTGTTTTTTAATTAGTCGAATGATTCTGGTTTTGGTAGAAGTGTATTAATTTGACCTCCGTTTTTAAAATTTTTTTAATTGTGTCTCAAATTTTGAAAAAATGTTTCAATTAGGTCCTTTAAAAAAAATTCTTAACAATGTTATAGGTCATGCGTCAATACATAATTTTTTAAATTTTAATTTTTTTTTGTAAATTTATTCAAGAGAGAATAATATTATCTCTCTCCATTTTGAGACCAAATTTATTATTTGTGTAAATTATATACTGATATATTTTTTTGTTAAACATGACTTTTTAACATATTACATTATTGTATAATATTAATCAGTTTAATTATGCCTTTAATCCCCATTTTGGAGTCAAAATCTCAAAATGGTACCCAAATTTTGAAAAGTCTCAAAATAGTCTATTTTTTTGTTGAAACGTCTCACGTTTGCCCTTTCCATGAAGTCAAGGTTAACACTGTTAGAGGGAGTGTCACGTGTCAGTTCCTCGATTTTTTGAATTTTTTATTAATTTTTTTTTTTTGAATTTTTTTTTGAATTTTGATTTTTTTTTTGAATTTTTAAAAAAAATCAAAAAATTGCCACGTGTCAAGTTGTCATCGTGCCACGTGGCAGTGACAGTGACCCGTGTCAGTATTATGC